>JAAGKN010000723.1_pt1 | contig 233095 bp, 236 predicted proteins | sample 6206371 | NCBI WGS metagenome assembly JAAGKN01 (sample SAMN11533720, study PRJNA540317) | gut metagenome | isolation source: fecal pellets from male and female animal of same cohort | host: Peromyscus leucopus | place: USA:CA | collected 2017 | reverse complement strand
GAATCAGAACATTAACGATTGATATATAATTACACCATAAAAAAGAATCGACTGTTATGTCGATTTTTTTTATACTTTACTACAATATACAGTACCAGAAGCACCCTTAATACAAACATAACCAGACGGAGTCTTAGCCCAAGTACCATAACTATTATTAATTATTTCAAGAGCTGTAAATACTGTTCCAGCTTTATAAACAGCATTTGCATTAGAGTTAGTACTAGTCGCATTTTTTCTTCCGTCTGCTGTCAACTGACTAACTTTTTTAATAGAATAATTAGTACCAGCACCAGTTCTAACATTCATATTTCCTAAAGCTTTATAATTTCCTTTAGAATAATTAGAAGAACTAATTGATGTCAGATTTTCTTCTTTTACCCAACCAAGTCCATTATTAATATTATAAGGACATTTAGCTCCAGCTTTTACAATAGAAATAGTAGCAGTTAAATTACTTCTTGAAGCTCCAGCTCCATTACCATTTGAATCCCTATATAATCTACCAGTAAATTTAGCTTTATCTCCAACTTTAAATTTTCCACTATAATTATTACTATTAGTTTCTGTTATTATTGGTGTTTCGTCTTTTACTGCTGGGTTATAAATAAATCCTTGGAAATAATAGTTATTACCTACGTTATAAGGATATTTATAAGTTGCAGTCCAGAATCTACTACCACCATAGCCACTGTTAGATGTAGTGATTGATCCGTCGCTATTGACTTTTTCTACAATAGCTACGTGTCCTGCACCGTCTGCAGCATTTCCAGCTTGTCCTTTTCTCCAACAGATAACAGCACCAACTTTAGGAGTTTGTCCTCTTTGGTATCCGTCGCCAGTATTACCCCACCAATTTTCAGCATTAGCTCTACTTAACTTATGATATGTTCCTAGTATTTCTCTCCAACGTCCCCAAGCATAACCAACACAGTTAGGAAGACAAGAACTACCACTTATTAAGATACAATAATTATAACCGCCCTTAGTATAGTGTAACCAATTTTTGTCTGTAGTACTAGGTGCAGTTAATCTAGGTGCATACACAGATCCAATTCCCTCGTCCTCAATAGCACCGATTCCCTCGACGTCTGATTCTACATCTAAGTTAACCTCTACATTTTCGTCTTCAAGAGACGCCTTTAAGAACTCGTCGTCTATATCAAGTACTGTTTGTACTTCTTCTGTTTCCTCAATAGGTGTATTAACATTTTTTTCTTCTTCCATTTCAATCCCTCCTTATCGAAAAAAATATCTATAATAAAAAGAGACTTGGTTGTCTCTTCTTATTCAGTTTTAAATAATTGATTAACTTTTTCGTAACAATCGCTAACATACTTTTTATACGCTGTTACAATTATTCCTAGGACTTCTAGTACAGTTATTACAGATTCTTCTATAACTATTCCTACTCGAGAGAGTATTATTGGAACAGACTCTATACAGAAGCAAAATCCAACTATACATATAGCAATCACAAGGGCTTTAACTAAGCCATTTTTAAATGCTATAAAATTAAATTTTTGTCCTTTGGTCTTTAACATAATTCCTAGCGTCGTATTTATGCAATAAAGCACTCCTAGGACGCTTAAAAGCATTATGATAGTAATTATATCGTTAAACATAATAAATCCTCCTTATATCATAAAAAAACACTATTTATTAGTGTCTGTAGGTTTTTCTGGAAACGTAACATTGAAAGGGAATCCCTCTTGTTTAGTTAAGTCTCTCAATTCTTGTCTATATTTAGACCACTTATTAGTTTTTACATCTTTAAATGTATCAAAAAGTGATTTAATACAATTAATTATATTAGTCATAGTGATTTCTTCTGGAAAGTCAAAAAAGAATCTATCAAGTGCAACTTCTTTATCACTTTCCTTTAATAGTTCATTTCTTACTTTACGAATCTCACTAGCTGCCTTGTCATATTCAGACTGTTTTACTTCAGATAACATTTCTTCGTAATTATTCTCTAAATTATCAATTAATGATTGACTGTGATTCATTTCTACACGATAAGTAGTGTAAGAATAGATTTCTTTTTTTTCTCCAGTCTCTGGATTTTCTTCCTCAGATTCTATTATTGAATCTAAATCAAAAAAGACAACATCACATCTGCCGTCTTTTATATTTTCAATTTCATATTTATTTATTGGTTTCTTGTCGCTTTCTTGCTTCATTTCTTATAACCTCCTTACAAGCTTCCAAATTAATGTAAGGCTCTATATAACGCTGTCTGTAGTTATAAGAATCAGAATGTTTTATCCAACCCAAATAACTTATAACAGCACAAGAATCGTGATAGTTAAGATTCTCTTTTTTATAAATTTTCTTAATACGACGTTTTATCCTTAAAAAGTTTCCGCGTCTTAAAGTAGTATAACCTCTGTAGAATCTATATCCTAGAAAATCTAACGGACGTGATTCTGTTTTAAACAGAGCCCAGTTTTCTTTAATTCTTAAATCTTCTTTTTTTAGAAAGTCGTCTATTGCTAGCTTAACTTTCTTTAATTCTTTTTTATTATTAGAGAATAGTACCATATCGTCCATATAACGAATATAATACTTAACTTTTAATGTTTCCTTAATATAACGGTCTAAATCTTCTAAATAGAAGTTAGCAAACCACTGACTAGTATAATTCCCTATAGGTAGTCCCTCCTTAGAACTATCTATAATACTATCTATCAACCAAAGCATATCTGAATCCTTTATTTTCTTACGAAATTTCTTTTTAAGTATTTCTTTATTAACACTAGGATAGAAGTGCTTTATATCAAGTTTTAAACAGTATTTAGTATACTTTCTGTCCCTTACAAGAATCTTTTTAACGTATCTCATACCATAATTTATTCCACGTCCTTTAATAGAAGCACAACAATAGTCGTACATACCTTTTAAAAGGATAGGCTCTAATTGTAGCATTAAAGCCCAGTGAATACATTGATCTGGATAAAACTCCGGTTTATATATAATTCGTTCTTTTTTCTTAGATCCGTCTAATATTCTCATTTCATAATAGGGACTAGGAATATAAGTTTTTTCTTTTAACATTTTTTGTATATTTAAAGCGTAAAAAGTAGGAGAATCTAAAATTCTCTCTACTTTTGATCTCTTAGTTTTGCCTCTAGAAGCGTGCATAATACCGGATTCAATATTTCCAAGTTTTGTAACATTATCGAATATATTCCCAACTCTTTTCATAATACTGCTCCTAAATTCTTATATACGTCTGTCGAACTTTCGAGATTCCTACTAGTCCAACCCAGAGGCGACTTAATTTTTGGCAAGTGCCAAGGAAAATAGTATGTAATAAATTTTTTACATATATAAGTGGTCGAGAGCCGAGGTTAACACTTATATTACTTGATGTATTATTAAGATTACAATACCACAAGCCAGCATTAGTTGTATTACTATTATTACCGCCCACAAAGACAAACAACTAGCTAAATGCCCCGGCTCCACATACTAAATCCCCGTTATGAAAATTTCAATATTTCGGCTCCGACTAAAGTCGGAAAAAAAGTTTATTAATGGGGGTTGCCCACCCCCAGTCCCCCGGTTAATTCTGGTTTAGAAGAAGTCGAGAGCCGAGGTAAACACTTATACTACTTGAAGTACTATAAAGATTACAATACCACAAGCCAGCATTAGCTGTATTACTACTAACTACCGCCCACAAAGACAATTCTATTTCCACTGTTTATACCAGAGGTATCACACATATAAGTAGAGCTTGATCCTCCAACTTCTGTAGGAAGACCAACTAAAGCATTAGCCGAATCAAAACCTAACTTTTTAATATAACCGTCTGCTGCTGTAGTAGTCGATCCCTCCACTGGTTTAAATAAACTATAATTAACTTTTTTATAAGCACCAGTAAAAGTGTCTACTTTATATTGTTCTGGATCATAGCAAATATAAGCCTCATAATCTTTAATATTTAATCCATCAATAAATTTATGAACATTTCCGAAAATATTTTCAATTCCACGATATATTATAGCATTTCTATTAGCTTTGTTCAAGGCTCCAGATTTCATACCTAAAGAATTACATTTTCCGCTAGGTTGTCCTACAGAATGAATAACACTTGTAGTAGTAATATTAACTGCTGTCCCGTCAAAATTAATAGCTGTACCACTTACGGATCCTACAGAATACGTTTCCTTTGAAAGAATCTTTCTATTAGCTGCAACATTGTTATTCCACATACTAGACCCTATACCAATATATTGTCCCACATCAAAACTATTTGCTGCTGCTGTAGTTATAACAATTCTATTGACACCGTTTTCGGCTACTAAAGCTTTATCAGAGTCAGTAGCTCTATAACCAACTTCGCCATTACCAAGTACTGATTGTGAGTTATAATCTGCATATTCTACTAAATATAACATCTGTAATAGGAAATAATGATAATCTAATTGTCCAAAACCAGATCCTAAAGCTCTAGAACGTGTCCTAAATGTTGTTATATTTTGTAAAACTTCTGGGAAAGTCCCACTTTTAGAATGTAACTTGCTTCCGTCGTATGAGGATTCATAACGACCAACAGAGAAAGCTGGAGATATATTAAATCCCTCAATAGGATATTTAGAAATTTTAATATATTCGTAATTTCCCTCAACATAACGTTTCCAATAAAATTCTGGAATATAAGTTAAAACTTCGCCGTTGCTTCCGTCAAACTTAAAATTAGGATCTCCATAATCTGCAACTCTTTGCTTAGTGGTAGTATTGTAATTATAACTAATAATATCAGACCAAGGATAAATACTATCAAAGTCGTTTTTTACAGCTGTAGATCCAACTTGTGCATTAGCTTCTAGTCCAATAGCGTTATCTGTTCTTTCCCACTTACTAGAACTATTATTACTTAGATTTCTCTTAATACCATATACTGTAGAATTTTCCACCATAATATTTACAGTCTTATCTGTTATAGTTTGAGGAATACCATTAACAAGTATTTTTTGAATTAACTTACTTTCGTCTATACCATCTAATTTTTTCTTATCTTCTGCTGTATAGTCATTAGTAGATAAACCTTTACCAGATACTTTATCAACTTTTCCAGAAATATCAATATTAACATTTCCGTTAGAATCAGCAGCTACTGGAACATTAGTAGAAGCAGATTTTACAGAAATACTCTTAATAGTATTCTTTTCAGCTCCAGCGGCTATACCTTTAAGTTTATTTTCCATATCAGTTGTAAAATATCCTCTATAATAAGCTAAAGAGTTCCATGCGGTTTCTCCGTCCCCAATCTTTAATTGTTTGGTATCTGTCTCATAACCAAGCTCTCCAAGGGAGAGAACTGGATTATATTTTTTCCAGTTTTCTTGTGTATCACGTCTGATTTTTATTCTTTGTGCCATTATGCACCACCTCCATTAATAGAATATTTAGTATCAGCATTCCCACCGTCAATATCATTAATATTAAAATTTTTCACTTCATTTATAAGTGTAGTAAGAATTGGTAGTCTATCGTCTTCTTTAATTATGGTATCTTCGTCTAACAATTCGTCTCTAATAAACATAGAGCCTAAAGCAAAATTAGTTAAGCGTTCCTCTTTACCATATAAAGATAACTCAAAACGTATAGTACCTTTTGCTTTTAACATACTAGAATTTAATATTAACTCGTCATTTTCCAAATCTCTGATACAACCAGTTCCGTCTGGGAATAGTAACTTTATTACTTTTCTTTCAGATTCAACATTTTTTATTATGAATTTTAAGACAATCGAATCATTATCATTTCTTACTATTTTAATAGGTCTATCTGGCTCTATAACACCATTTATAAAGTCAACGTATAATTTATAAGAATTTATCATACAACGCCTCCATAGGTCTTTTTATACGTTTCTCTGATAAATTCCATTTCTGTTTCAAGATAACCATTTGTGATATTTAATCTTTTTATAATAGCTTCGTACTTGTCATAAAAAAAGAATATTGTTTCATATTCTTGTCTAGTATGATTGTCCCCATTATGCAAAGAATTAGCAAAACTAAGAATCTTATATCTAAGACTATCTTTTTCGTTATGATCTATCTTTTCATTAATAGGATCGATTTTTTTGTTTAGTGTTTTATTTAAAGCTGCTACTATAACCCCAACAGCGGTTATATAGGAGCTTATTTGTAATATAATATTTTCCATTTTACCTCCTAATTACCTTTAATTACTTTTATTATTTTTATATCATTACTTGATGTTTTACTAGAATTTAATACTACCTTGTTATAAGAAGTAACTGTTAGTTCTTTTTCTTTGATAGTAACTGTCTTAGAGTAAAGAGTAGCAGTAGCGTCTACTATGATTAAAGAAGCTACTTTATTTATAGGATTATCAATTCTAACACTACCTAAAACATCATTAGCTTTAAATTCTATTATTATGTATTCACAATTTTTAAGTGATGTTTCTGGAACAATGTTCCCAGCAGATCCAGAACTATTATCGAAAACTGATTCTTCGTAAGAAACATAATTACCGTTTAAATATAAACCGTCTTTACCGTTCTTGTCTGGAATACAGTTAACTCCCATTTTCTTTTTTCGATATGACACTAAAGGAATACCATTTTTTAAATTAATAGCAACCGGAGTAGAAGTAACACTGTCTTCTATAACAAACTCAAAAACATAAGTAGCTTTTGTCTCAAAGTTACCGATTTCTACTTCATTTAACGTAAGTTTACCAGTAGAAGAATTATACGAGTACTTACTAGAAGTGTTTGGAATCGTACTCTTAGTAATATCTACCCAGCTACTATAAGAAGAACTCTCAGCATTTTTATAACGATACTTGAAAGTTTTAACTTTATTTTTAGAAGATCCATTATAACTAATTAAAGAAATAACCCCAGATAACTCCATAGTAGTTTCTTCGTCATAATTATTTCGTCTTTTTAAATTAATAGTACTAAGCTGTGGTTTAGTGTAAGGAATGAAAGTTAAATGTTTTTCAACAGTAGTCATAAATCCTCGAGAATCTACAGCTCTAACTTGGATTACAACGTCTCCTTTTAAATTTAAGTTTGGAATTGTTATTTTTCTATTAGTAATATTAGTTGTTTCATATATAGAGCCATTAACTATAGCTTGATATTTAGTAATAGAAGCTTGATTCTTTGCAGTAGCTTGATTACAAGTTATTACAATAGAATTATAATTTTGTAAAATTACTTGATTCGTCCCTAGTACACTATTAGAAATAGAATTATTATTCTGATAACTCCAATCTTTAAATGTAGGGTTATTATTTGTACTGGATATAGTAATATTTCCAGTTTTAGTCGTATTCCCTATAGTAGCCCCTCGAGCATAAGTAATACACTTAACAGAGATAGTGGCTTTAGCAGTACTTCCCATAGCATTATAGATAGCTGTAAGTTCAGAACTACTAGGAGTCCAAGGAGTTTCTGTTCCTACATTGGAAATAGTTTTTATTAACTTCTCAGCAACACTTATCTCTAAAGAGTGAGAATAGTAGTTCTTACCTCGATTAACTTGGAACTTAGTACTATCTCCAACAGTAAAACTAAAATCGTTAGTAATTTTACTAGCTGTAGGATTGCTAGCTGTTCCACTCTTAGTAGAAGTTCCTATATGAGTTCCGCCATTGTAGGTATAACATCTTATTACAGAGCTTGTACCTTTTTTCAACATAGTTTCTAGTTCAGTCTGAGTAGGAGTCCAAGTACAACTTGTTGCGACTCCAGTTATTGTCTTAATAACTTGTGAATCAACCAAGAACTCTATCGTATGATTAAAATTACCACTAGCTCGACTTACAGTTACTGTAACAGCGTCTCCTTTAGTATAATCAGCACTAGAAGTAATAGAGCTAGCTCGAGGAATAGTAGGCAACGCCCAACTTCCAGATCCAGTCTGATAAGTACCATAATTAAAAATAGTACCTCCACCGTCAGCACCGAAAGACTTAGAGCCGTCGCTATTGTGATAAATACGAGTAGTACCGCTTGCTAGAACTGTACCAACATAGAGTTGTACCTTAGTAGAATTTTGTGTATACACTCTAGAGCCATTAATATTTAAATAACCATTTAAAACATAATACCAAGAGTTAGCATTACTACCAGATCCTACAAAGTTCCAACCAATATCTGTAAAGTTTCCGCTTATATCTTGACTCACAACCCACCAGTTAAAAGTAATACTTCTTATACCAGCGTAAGTATTGGTTGTAAATGATCCGCTACTAGCCATTAGTACACCTCCTTATCAACTAAAACAATATCTAATCCCTCGTCAACAGCTACCATAAGTACTGTAACTTGGTTGGTTTCTTTTCCGATTTCTATGCTTTCGTCAACTTGAAGTTTAGTAACTTCTGTAGTGTCCTTATTCAGTGTAAATACACGGACATATCTTCCGTTTATTTCATAGTAACCAGCGAACTCACTAGGACTGATTATTGTATAGCCCGAATACACATTGTTCTTTATTAACATACCGTCAATATCAACAAGTACCTCAGATGTATATAACTCTCCAGAAGCTTGTTTCCATTGCTGCTTAGAGTCTCCAGTATTTAATAATAAATCTGTAATATATATTTCTGTAGAATTAGCACTAAGGATAATCTTTATAGAGTTTCCCTTAGCTTTAAATGTATAGTCGATAGATCCGTTTTCCATTGTTTGATTGAAAACTGTTTCTCTGGCTCCGTTTTCAATAACAATACTAGATGTACCCAAAGCACTTATTTTTCTAACTATAAAAGATAAAGTATAATTCTTTCCAGTAGTTACAGATATTTCTTGTTCTAAGACTCCAGTTTTTAATACCCAAGCTCTTCCAGACAGACTATTAATTCTAGTCCAATCGTTTTCGATATAAGAAACTGTACCGCTTTTTAAATCCCAGAACTTAGGTTTCTTTGAATTATCATTATCCCAAGCGTAACCAACACTATTTTTAATTAAGTTATCGCTTCCAGATTCTTGAATAGTAGTAGTAACAGAAGAAGAGGACATCTCTATCTTAGCCAGTTTAGATTCTAACTCCGATGTTTCCTCGTTTATAGCTGTTATCATACCTTTAACTTTATCAACGTTTAAAAGTGTATTTTTAATCATTTGACCGATTTTACCAGCACCTTTATACTCTTGTTGCGTTTTAGATTCAGCAGTAGCACTTACTTTAGATTTAAAAGCACCATTAAATACGTGATTGATATTCATAATAATACCGGGTTTCTCGTTACCGTTTTTATCAACTAAAGTTATTACTTCGTGATCGAGTAGGAAATTACCCAGTACCATTTCGGAAGTAAAAGCATAATAACAAAAATTGCTCAACTGTCCTAAAAGAAGTGGAGCAAACTTTTCTCTATCTGCATTAAGTATTAAGTTATTAGATATTTTAATCTCACTTAATCCATTATTTTTGATACTTTCTTCGTCTTCGGCAATAATTACATCATAGTCAGTAGATCCGCTTTCGTCTGTTTCACATAATACAACACGATTAATAGGGCTAACATAACTACCTAACTCTAAAGATTTATATACTCTAGGAGTTAGTTTATAGTCAGTAGCATTAAAGAACTTGATATATAGTTTATCGTCGTCCCCGAGCTTAGCATTACATAAACTAGATTCAGCAATGATTCTAATTACTTCTCTATAAGTAGCACCGTCAACGTAGAATTGAGAGTCTATAGTAACTCCAGAACACCAAAAGTCTGGCGTAGCTAATTCTAAGTTAAACTTTCTACAGATAATCTCAACTATTTCTCTTCTCGTACAAGGATATGGAAATTTCTCAGTACAAGTCTTATCTAATAAGTAAGAAAAATCTTGTAATTCATAACTAGATTTATTAGCTAGAGTATCATTTTTAGGTTTCTTAACTCTATACGTACCTTTTTTAGAATAGTGTACAATATCGTCTTCAACATATCCCAAAAACACTTCTATATCTTTATCGTCTAATTCATATCTTGCGACTCCGTTTTGAGAAATAGGATTTAATAATTTTATCTTAGCTGTTTTAGCATTAAAACAACCGAATAACTTTTCTATATTATCGTTTATCTCTATCTCTTGTAAGTCAGTAGAAGAGTAAATATAATTAAATTCGTCCGAATCGTCGGCATTTCCGTCGTGGGCAATACCTCCGTCGATTTCTTCGTATTCTTCAATACTATTGGCGAATTTTCCGTCTAATTCAGAAGTGAATACAGCATTAGCAGCACCACCGTCCGAAACTTCCAACTCAAATACGGTGTCTGCGAATCCGCCGTCCATATCTTCGTTAGAATCATAATAGGAGTTACTAAAACCCCCGTCAACATTAAAACCGGGGGCATTAGGATCCTTGAATCGAATATATGCTTTTATCTTCTGTGATAAGTTAGTAAAGTATTTATTATTCATTATAGCGACCTCTTTCGACATCTCTATAAGCAATAAATTCTACACTAAACTCTTGGCAACCGTCTTTTGTAGGTTTATGTAGGTATTTAGCACCAGGGCAATAATAATCATTGATATAGTATTGTCCTTGCTCTAAGTTGTACCATTTTACCTTAAATGGTTTCTTTTTTATCATTTGAAGAATAAGCATAGCTTCTTTATAATTAGTTCTTCCGATAGATACTTCTAAATCGGGAACTCTTGCAACCTCATAAGTTGTAAGATCTGCTTCTGCATTACGTTCGGCAGATCCTTCAACTGGGTTAAGTATAGGAGCTACATTGACTACCTTAGGGACTTTTACAAATCTACCTTGAAACTCAATGTAGCATAAAGAATATATAGGATCATATGTAAGTGAATCTAATACTTGTTTTAAGATAATATCGTCATTCATTTTCACACCTCCTATACTGGGTTATAGCCAAGTTCTTGACTATATTCGTCTATAGCGTCAACTACAACTTTACCTAGTGCAACTCCATTAGCGTCAACTAATTTCAAAGTACCGCTCATTTTTCCAGAGTTTTTACTTAATTTATTAGCCCATTTACTCATTACACCGTCGAATACCGCAGCCATTTCGCTTTCTTTAGATACGATTTCTGGATTAAATCTAGCGTTGTTATATTCTCCCATAACACCAAGTGTCTCTTTGAATAAAACGCCACCATTTTCAAACTTCTGTATCTTAGGAATATCGAATCCAAATTTTTTACCGCCTATACCTGGTACCCAATCTGGAACATCAAACTTAATTTTATTAAGTCCCGCTATCAATCCGTTTAGGACGTCGATAATATAATTAATCGGCGTAGTTACAATAGATTTCAGCATATCGAAAATTCCTTTAAAAATATCCTTGACGCCCTCCCAAGCTTTTTTCCAATCGCCAGTAAATACGCCAGTTATAAACTTAATCAAGCCCGTCAATATTCGCATAATAGACGAAACAATATCCGAAATAAATCCGAACATAGAGCCTAGCAATCCAATAACAGTAGTAGTCAAAAACGACCAAGCTGGAGATAGGACTTCTAGGAGCCACTTTACGATAGGTTGGATAAATTTATTGTAAATTTTAAGAGCTCCGTCTACCAATTCTGCAATAAATTCTCCGATATTTTGAATCAAGCCTTTTAGGTGCTTGTCCCACAACCACGAAATAGTCTCTAAGAAAGGCGTAATAATAGGCTCTAGGACGTTATCCCAGATAGACTGGAATAATTCTATTGTTTTAACAACAAACTCGCCTAAATCGTCTAAAATATCCTTTCCGTACTTTTTCCATAGTTCCAGTAGAATACTAGTAAAGTCTTTCCAGCATTTTGTTATTTGCTGGATTAATGGATCTACAGCGTCCGTCCAGACAGAATTAAATAAACCAACCATACCATCAATGATAGGCTGCGAATATTCGTTAATCGTGTCTCCAAGATCTGTCCAGAATAAAGTCCATAATTCGGCTATGTTTGCTAAGGTTTCCTCGACATCTAACTGGATATTAGACCAAGTTAGTTGTAGATTCTCCCATAAGGCAGAGCCCATAGCAACCACGAAGTCGAATAAAAACTGGATATATTCTTTAGCAGCATAAACGAAAGACTGTACAACATCACTGTTCCAAGCAACCTCGAATAAAGATTTCATTTGCTGTAGTTTCTTATCTATTTCCTCAAAAGCTCCGTCTAGGGCGTCTGTAGCAGTAGTAATATCGCTAAAGTCGTAAGCGTCAGTAATAGCCATACCTCCAGCACCACCACTAGAATCGCTATCACTTCCAGAATCACTATTTAAAACATTTAATCTATCAAAACTTTGGATTCCCTCTAAGGCTTTTTTAGTCTGTTTAGCTTTCTTGGTTGTGTCATCCAAGCTGTCTCCTAAACTGGAGACTGCTGCACTAGCTCCTTTAGTTTCTGGTTTAACACCAGTTATCATATAAATGAATCTTTGGAAATATTGACCCGCTAGAATCAGTTTTTCCATAATTAGGTTTAATGCTTTAACTACTGGAGTAAGCACTTGAATAAAGGAACTACCTAAGACACTCTTAAAAGTGTTCCATTGTTCAGATAGTACTTTTACTTGATTCGCCCAACTTCCAGATGTTCTAGCAAAGTCGCCTTGTGCGTCTTTAGTAACATCTAATAAATAGTTATAACGTAGAATAGCTTGTTCAGCTTGCGTCATAGAGTTATAAGACTTGTCTATACCTTGTGAAAGGGCATAGGCTTCCATATTAGCAACTGATAAGTTAATACCAAGTTGTTTCAATGGCTCAGTTTCTCCAGAGATACCAGAACGTATCTTTTGGAACGCCTCGTCTCCAGATAAGTTATAAAATGAAGCTATATCTCCAGCAAGAGCAGTCATATTCTGAGACATAACTAATACTTGCTTATCAGATAACTTCATACTTTTTAACATAGCTCCCATAGTGGAAGCGTATTTTTTAGCAGATAATTCGCTCAATCCGAGACTTTTAACTGCGTTCTTAGCAAAGTTATCTATAATGGCAGAACTCTCTCCAAAAACAGTATCTACAACGTTCTGTACCTCTTCTAAGTCAGAGGCAGCTTGAATACACGCTTTTGAAAAGTTATAAATAACCTTAACAGAAAAAGCGGCAGCTACAAGTTTAGTAATTCCTTTTAAACTCGTACCAATTCCGCTTATTCCTTTTTTTAATCCAGCTTGATCGATTTTAGTATCAATTACGATACTACCGTCAGCTTGTCTAGCCATTTTTAACCACCTCCTAGAGCAATATTAAGTTGTTCTTGGAAGTCTCTTTCTTTTTCCTCCTCTGTTCTTCTATCTGGTAGGGCATATAATATCTTCATTTCTTGGTAGAACTTACGTTGTTTTTCTGGCATTTTAGGATCTATTTCCATAGACCTATACTGCATAATCTTAACTATTTTAGTTTTATCAGTTAATCCATTAAACAACATTTTAAAACGCCACCAGTGAATATTCTCGACTGTTAAATCAATGTTATATTGTTGCTGGAAAGCACTAACAATATATCCTTGATCTGCTTCATAATCTAGAATACGTGTAGGACGTTGTCTGATTCTACTAGAAGAAGATTGTCCTCCTTTGGATTCTTCTTCGTCTTCTCCCATAGTATAAAACCACATAATAGCGTCAAAAGCTGCTTTTATGTCTTCGTTTTCTTCCATAGGAGGAAGTTCTTTATACCATAGCTTAATGGCTTGAATTACTTTTTCATAGGGTTGTAAACTACGATCTGTCATAAGTTCAGTAAATATTATCCCTATATAAAAGCTTGTATTTAATAAAAAAGGACTACCATTGACTTTTACTGTCTTTGGTAGTCCCTCTATTAATGTATTCATTCTCGACCTTTAGCTCTTTCAGAAGAATATTTAATGTCGATAACTTCTCCAGTTACCTCACGACAGATACTAACTAATTGACTTAAAAGATACAGAGGACTTAGATAAGAGTCCATATTATCTCCAAAGAGTTCAACAAAAGTTCCGCTTCCTAAAGCTAGATCAATACCGTGTTTACTTTCGTTTAAGACTTCCAAAAGTTTTTCTTGTTCTGGAATATCTGACATATCAATATCTCTAACTTTTTCTCCAATAGATTCTATTTCTCTAAGTAAGTCAAGACTATCAGTATTAAAGTAAAATACTTTACCGTCAATTCTTAATTTCTTAGTAGTCTCTGGGAGTTTTATATCTATGATATTATCCTCAGTTCCAACGATATTATTAATTTCTTTAATTTCTTCCATATTATTTTCCTCCATATTTTAAATTATTTACTAGCGTTAGCTGTAAATGTTTTAGTCGTAGGGTTGTAAGTTCCCTCGATTGCTTTTCCGTTTTGGTGGATTTCAGCTTCTACAGCCAGAACAGCTCCACCATCTCCAGAGCCGTCGTTCGTACAGTTAACCATACATTCAAATTTCTTAGCTTCATAAGAGCCAGCCTCAGAAGCAACTGGAGCGTATTCGTCATATTGAATAGCAGTAGTGATAACGTCGTCTCCTAACTTATCATAGCAGCCTACAATAAAGTCATTAGCTGGATCTCCAACAACTCTATCTCCAGTTAAAGAGTAGATTGTTTGCATACCAGTTTTTTCAGAATTACCAAATCCAGACTCATCAATATAAAATTTTTGGTCGATTGTAGAATTACTTGCTTTTGTAAAGTTAGTAAAACCTTTACCAACTCTTACATAATTTTCTTTATTAGTCGTTCCTTTTTTATCGTCGATAACAAGGACACGATTACTTACTAACGGTTTCTTCATTGTTATACCTCCTTATAGTATTTAACTTTATAAATAGCTTGATAAGTAACTGTACCGTCTTTAGTCCTTGAAAAAAGACCGGGTGTCCCAGTCATTTCAATATTTACAGTTAACTTACCGTCATTAAAAACAATATCTTGTTTATGTTTATCGAAATAATCAGATATATTCCATAGTGGTTGGATTATATCTAATTTATCGGTATTAGTGTTTTGAGAATAAATAGCAAAAGGGAAACTTCCGCTTTCGTCGCCAGTTATATCTTTCTGGACATACTTTTCTCCAGTTATTTGTTGTAACGACATAGATAAGCCTTTAGGAGCTATATCTTCCAACTCAATAGGACAAGGTAGTCCAATTTCTTCTTGTCGTTCGTTTAGATAATCCAATACATTTTTAACGATAAGTACATCAGTACTTTTAGTATTATTGTTCATAATCTACCTCCAGCTAATTTTTTAGCAACTCGAATCCATTTTTCCTTATGAATAGCTTTCGCTTTTTCAAAGTATAAAATTTCAGTACCCGGTTGTGTATGTCGCTCTATTACGTGTGATCCGTCAGCCCAACAACCGTAATATTGATATGCTGCATAAACAACACTCCATACTAATTGGTCGTCGTCTGTTCCTATACTTGGAATTACACTTTCTCGCAATTCTCCAGAAAGCATAGGAGTAAAAACATTCGTATCTTTAGCGACTTCATTTTTTAGCCACCTACGAGAACGGTCATAACCGCTATTAAAAGAACGAGCTACTTTATTCTCGTCAAAATCAACTTTAACGTTCATTAAGAGCCTATAATTTCAAAATGGTGTATATCGTTACTCATAGCACTAGGAGAGTAGATACTATTAATACAATAGTGTTCTCCAGCTGGTATATCGCTATCTATTTCTCCAAGACCAATATAAGTATCAAGATCAAAAGTATAATAACCAACTTTAGACTCTAAATTCTTAAAAGATTCTGGATCAATATAGACACTATCGCATTGGATCTCACTAGGGAATACAAAGAGTTTAAAATTACTTTCGTTGGATTCTCCCTCTTTGGTGGATTTCTTAGCGAGTGTATGTTCATATCTAACGTTTTGAATAACAGTAGATTGATAAGTATATCCTCCAGTATGGTTGCTAGCAACTTGATTCCATACTGTTATAGTGTGTGGAAACATTAATTAATACCTCGAATACTTCTATTAAGTAAACCAGTAGGGAGTAAGTATATATCAACCATAGGGCTAACTTCTATACCATTAATAGTCTCGACTTTCTGTTCACTTTTAGAAGCCTTAGTATAATTATATCCGCCAATAGATTCACTAACTAAATTAGTCTTATCTATAGCTTTGCTTCCACCGTCTTTAACAAGTTTTTTAACTTGACTAGCAGTAGCTTTTTGGATTCTATCTTTAACAAAATCACAATAGGAATCAAACTTAGCAGCACGTTCCATAGTTTTAGTATCAATAATTCTACTAGCAATCTCTACAAGTTCCTCAAACTCTACCATACTAATTCGGGACTTAGTAAAGCTTATATAGTATTCATAATCAATATAGTTCATGAAACCACCTACTTATCTGTATTTTCTTCTGCGTTTTCGTTCTCAATTTTAGGCTCTTCGTTCTTTTTTTGTGGCTTTTCGTACACTTCAACCTTGAAACCAAGCATTTTAAACCATAATTTCATATTTTCGTCTAATTCTGTGATACATTTACCATTTTTAAACTTATAGCCAGTAAATTCTCCATTAAATGAAGAATCGGGAGAAGTAACTATGTACATAATTATTCTCCTTTCTCAGGATCCTCGTTTCCTTGTTCTCCAGCTTCTGGATCTTCGTTAGTCGTTCCAGCTTCTGGATCTACATTTCCAGATTCTCCCTCGTTATCTTTTTCTAATTCAGCAGCTTTTAATTCAGCTTCTTTATTAGCGATAAGTTCTTCTAACTCAGCGTTAGTGATCTTACTTTTAATGTTTTCGATACCTAAAGCTTTAGCTTTTTCCATAAGTTCAGCTTTAGTTAGTGGCTTTTCTCCTTGATTACCAGTATTGTTTCCGTTTTCTGGATCTTCGTTAGTCGTTCCAGCTTCTGGAGTAGCAACAGTAGGAGCTTTAATATCTTCTACGTTATAACCTTTACTGATAAACCAGTCTTTAGTAAAAGCGTCTAATTCAGCAGTAGCAGTACCATTAACGAATACTATACCACTTGTTACACCTTTATAAAACTTTTCTGGTGCAGTTATCTTATACATAATTTTCCTCCTATAAATAATAAAATTTAAAACCTTTCCCAATTAAGAGAAAGGCTTTAATTAAGCTGTAGCTTCAACAACTTTTAATTTTCTGATAGCACAAACAGCTCTAGTAGTTTCAACAGCGATAGCTCCAACCATTTCAACTTCGCCTTTTTTAACTGCTCCAGCAGTCTTAAAGTCTGGGTAGTAATGTTTGATAATATCGTTACCGTCTGGACTTACACCGTGTACTTTATCTTCTCCGATTACAACGCCATATAGAGTAGTTTCTCCAGTAGCACTGTTAGAAACGATAGGGTTTAATTCTTCGTTTTCTTCCCCAGATCCTGGTTTATCTCCCATATCAACTAATACAGCTTTACCATATTTGATAATATCTTCTCCGAAAGCGTCTTTATCATAACGAATATTAGGTACTCTGTCTACAATAGTTTGGAAAACAGCGTACATATCACTATTCATTAAGTAGTGAGTAGGTTTTTCAACCATTTTAGCTTCTGCTCTACGAAGTAAATATAAGAAAGTCTTATAATTCTTATCAATAGCCTCAGAAGTAGATAAGTCTAATACAGCGTCTGTATTGTACTCTGTAATAGTTCCTTTTACAGCTTTATCAATTCCGTCGAATCCGTCTGCGTCAACAGCAACATCTCCATTAATGAATTGATCCAAGAAATAAGCTCTTGTAGCTTTTGCTTTTTGAGTAGATTGGAATTGTACGTGATCAACAACTTGTTTTTCGTCCGCAGCAATTACACGGTCTAACTCATAAGATCCACCCATAACTTTTAATATAACAGTTTCTGGTGTAGTCTTAACTTCTTGTGAAGTGTATTCTCCATTAATTTTACGAGCTCCAGCTTTTGGTTGTGTTGTTATTTTATTAAACACGTAAGCTAGAGTTTTACCACCTTGTGGTTTAACAGTGTTGTCGAAAGGGATAGCGTCTAACAAAGGACACTTTCTAAATTCGTCAACAATTTTGTTAGTTAACTTACTTTGAGATAAGTTTTGTGCGTCTTTTAATAAGATAGCCATAATTTTTCCTCCTTAAATAATTATTCTGCTGTTCCGTAGATATTTTCTTTTATCTCGTCAGCGATTGTTTTTTCTTTTGGTGGTATTGCTCCTTGTGGCATACCTCCGTCGGTAGGAGCTTCCTCGAATAAGTATTTTTTAGATTCACGAATTGATGTTATTTGTTCGTCAATTCCTTTAAGTGTTCCAGTCTTTTCATCGTAAGTAATTTCGTCTAAATTTAAGTTAGCTTTTAAAGATATAGCGTCAATAGTTTTAGAGCTAGCGATTGCTAAGTCAATAGCACTCATACGCTTAACGTCTGCTAATTCTTTCTTACTATTATCTTCTAACTCTTTATTAGCTTTTTGTAATTTTTCGATTTCCTCATTTAGTTTAGTTGGATCAACTTTCTTTAAATCCTCCATTTGTTTAGTAAGTGCGTCCTTTTCAGTAGTAAGATTATTAACCTCTGTTACTTTTTCATTAAAGTCATTCTTAGGTACATAATACTTAGGTACTTCTTTTTTCGCACTTTCTACAATACTTGTTACTTTTTCTTCTTCAACTCCTGCGTTAGTTAAAAGTTCTTTTAACCAATCCATAATATCTCTCCTCCTCAGTTTTTATTCTGCTTGTAGGCAGTAAAAGTCGAATTTAGCTGCATATACTAGATATGCTTTATTCTCTTGCAATCGAGTAACGTATAATCAACAAAAAAACCAGCCGAAGCTAGTTTCTATGTAAATTATCACGATACCATAATATCACTATTAAAGTGTAATCAAGGTGTAATAGTTATTTTTTTTACCTCATTTTGCATTACTTCGATATATCCTTGGTTAGATTCTAAAGAAATAGAAGCGATTCCGTTATCGCTATCTCCAGAACGAGTAAAGGTATATACGTGTCCAGATATAGTGCTATTATCTTTTAAAGTAACTATAACGTCTTTGTTATAAAAACTTATAAATTCTTGTTCTGTCATTTCTTATCACTTCCTTTCAAAGTAGGTACGATATGTACACCACGTTTAGAATAATGTATCTTAAATGCGTTAGTATCAACCCAATTATTATCTAAGTCTAATACCTTACCAATTACTTTGTCTGATACAACAACTTCTTTATGTTTCCAAACACCGTCTTTAACATTACGTTCAAGTTTACCAGTACCAGCGTATTTCTTAATAAGATTTACTGTTTCTTCTTTAGTAATTGTTACTTGACTAGATAATCCGTCATAGTTCTTACTATTAGGATCGTGTTTATCCCATTTTGATTCCACGTACTTATCTAAGTCATAATCTTGTTTGATTCGTTCCCTTATAGGATTGTCTCTTAGGTATTCTTTTACGTTATTCTCAGTACTTCCTAGATTATACATCTTGTTAGCCTTATTTTCAATGCTACGATTGATACTAGCTGCTTTCTGAGAAGTGGAGCGGTCGAATCCATAAGTAAACTCCCTAGATGTATCACGCATAAGATTATGTTCGTCTAAGAAGTCTTTTAAAGCTTTACGACGTTCCTTTAGTTTTACACTAGCTTTCTCTAACATTAACTGATCTCCAGTTTCCTCAGCTACAATAATCTTTTGTTTTTCTATACGAATCTTACGTTCTAGTAGTCGTTGTTTCTGATTTAACTCGTATTGTTCTTTATTTTCATTAAGATTATAGTGCTTATAGCTTTTCTCACTAACTCCCTCTAAATAGGGGTAGAAAGTATGTCTACAATTAACTCCAGCTAGTCCGTCAACTTCTCCATACCTTGTAGCTTCATAAAAGTTAGGGTATTTATCACTAGAGCCCTCTAACATATAAATTTTACCTTGCCAAACAGCGTGGCTAGGGCGTGCTCCCATATGAGAAGATACTTCTACTAAGTTAGATCCCCATTCCTTAGCACGTTGTTCTTGCATAGCAGACATACACTGATTATTAGCTGTTATTACTTGCATACGGATAGCACTTTCCAACGTTCTTGTTATTTTAGTTCCGTCTGTACGTTCATAATGAGCACCTTTGATACCTTTTTCAGCTAATCGAGTAGTAGCCTTACGAATAGAAGTGTTATAATCATAGATTCCTTGCGTCGTTTCAAGATATACTTGATTAACTATCTTTAAGTATTCCTCGTTAGCACTTTCTAAGGCTGTAGTATTGACTAAGTTAAATGAATCAACAGAGTTAGCGATAGATCTGTTAAGGATAGATTTTAATTCTTCTGACTTCATTAAAGATACTGGCTTATAAGAAAGAGTGCCATTGGAATACGCTTCCTTAAATGCAGATTCTTCTATATTATCATAACCAGCTTTTTTTAACATAGCTTTTATTTCGGCTGTTGTCTTACCAGAATACTTAGCTAATATCTTAACATTCTCAGAATGAAGTAAACCAAGTTCGTTAAGCTTTCTAGTGTGCCATTCTAAAGTACCACCGTCAATCTCGTTAACATCTAAACGACTAGCTATATTACGAAGTAACTCAGCTTCGATATTCTCGTATATTTCTTGTAGGCGTTTATCGTCTTGCATATACTACACCTCGAGTACTTGTTCTTTTGGTTTTCTGGATTCCATTGTCTCTATTTTTTTGATAGCTTCGTCTTCTGTAATCTTATATACTCTGACATAGTACTCAACCTTGTCAATGATTCCAGCATTATACTCGATCATAGCTTGACGTTTAACTTCTGCCATATCTTCGATAATAGAATCGTCAAAGTTAATAGTAGTATCTCCAGTATAAACTTTACCAGTCTTTAAGTACATAACAGCTTCAACCATACCTATAAGAGCTGGCTCTAAAATAACCTCGTGCTTTTGAATGTTTCTAAACATCTCAGAATTATCGCTAATAGTTTCTGTAGCTGTCTTAACTTGTCCTTTTTCCCATTTATAGCCTTGGTCTCCGAATCCAATCTTTTTACCATATAAGTTAAGATTCGTTTGTAAACCGGTATCGTGAGCTTCTGCACGTATATCGAATTTAGATTCCTGTATCATATCTGTACCGTCTTCGTCTGGTAGGGCATAGAACTCTATATCGTTCTCGTCGAACACTGGTGCAGTGTCGCCGTTCTCTAAATCAACATTAAGAGCACCACTCTTAACAAAGATACGTTTCTTACCTAGATTAAACTCATTCTTATAGCTATCATAGATAAGATCTATTGTCTTCATTTCGTCTATAGCATTAGCGAATATTGACATACCCATAGGGCTACCTAGTTCGATATTATTAACAATATTAGGCTTAATAATCTGGAAAGTCTTAACATCGTTCCATACTACTGGAATAACATTCTTAGGAAGTGCTCCCTCTTGGAATGTACCGTCGTTATTCGCTATTATAATCTTATTTTCCACACGATACTTAGCGAAGAATTGAGTATGTATATTGATGTAAAAGGTCTTTTGTTCTCCAGAATCAATAATACTAGCAAAAGCACAGTCTAATATTTCTCCTTTCTTCCAACGAAGAGGGAAGATCATAGGAGCTATAATATAATCTATGATTGGTTGGTCTGACGCTTTGTACTCAACAAAAGCTCCAGTACCTAAAGCGAATGATTCTTCTACTAACTGGTTAGAGTTAAGCCAGAAGTTATTCCTTTCTAAAATCTCGTCTAAGGTATTCTGGTCAGTAGTAGAGATAGTAACTTTTTCACTCATAAGCTTATTAGCCCAATCCTCACAACCTTTTTTAGCCATACCTAGAGTATAACGTTCCCTAGGAACTTGTCTTTTACCATTGTACTGTTTATAAGAGTGGAACTTCTTAACTTTACCAGCGTACCACTCACGCCAATTATTAATATAACCGTAATAGTCAGAACTAATATTGTAACCCAAACTTCTTAAATATTCTATAATTGTCTCCATTATTCAACATCTCCATTTCTGCTAGGATATATAACGTCCCATATTTCGTCTTTATGAGCTGCTAAGAGGCAAACAATACCACAAACTATAGCAGCTATTATAGTTATTACTATTGAAATTAAAGTCTCCATTTAACATCACTCCTTATCTTAGAATTAATTTCATTTGTTTTTCTATCGAATACTCGAAACTATCGAGAGAGTCGATATTATAGTTACCGTCGTCTAAACGAACGTCGTCCAATTCTTCGTCGTCCCATACTGCATTATCAAACGCAGATATAGTATTAGGACATTTTTCTTTAACAACCCATAATCTGTCTTGACCGAACATAGCTGTTGTAAAGCGAATACGGTCTATAATTTCGTTTTTTAACGCATTATGAATCATTATAGGATAGCCTCTTAAAATTCCCTTAGAATCAGTGTATTTAGCTTTCCTAAGTGCTACCTTTAAACCATTGATAAGTAATTGCTCGGCACTATCGCAATATACATCGTGTAACTGTGGGAATTTATGAAAAGCGTTCGTAACGAACTCTACAAAGTTTGTCTCTAACTGTTTAGGTGTTAATTCGGCTTTGTGATACCATTCGTCTACAATAATAACTTCCTTGAATCCTCTTGTTACTAAAGTAAGAGTAAAGGAAGTAGCGGACTTGTTACCTCCAAAGTCAACACCTACATAAGCAGCTACTATGTCCTTGCTATACTTGTTAATAAATTCCTCATAAGTAATAGTTCGGCTATCGTCAAAGGTAGTATAAATACGACCCTCAGCTGTTACCCACAATCCCTCAACATTACGCTTATAGAACACTCCAGCAAACATTCTCTTATAACGTAACTTAACTTTTTCTGATAACGTAAGGTTATCGTCCATAGTGAAGTGAAGATATAAGAATTTCTTATCTGCTGCTTTGTCTATAAAATCTGTCTTAAACCAGTGGTTAGGATTCTTAGGGTTACAGTTAAACCAATACTTAGCTCCCTCAATAGAACATCTTGCCATAGCTTGATCTACGAAAGAGTAAGGCATAAGTGCTACCTCATCAAAAAAGACGCCAGCTAGCGTCATACCTTGTATTAAGTCTTGTGAAGATTCGTCCTTACCACCGAATAAGTAGAAGTTGTTATATGAATCTTCTTTATAGACTACTATTAAATTATCTGTACGTCGTTCTTCGTACTTATAACCTAAAGTTAGAATCTGCTTTTTTAATGTATTAATAACATTACGTCGTAAGGATCCTATAGTCTTACCACATAAAGCAAAATCTACACCGTCAAAGTTTGTCATAGCCCATAGTACGAAAGAGGGAGCCATTGATATAGTCTTACCAGATCTTACAGCACCGTCTGCTATAACTCCGTCATAATCCTTATAAGGGCTACCGTCGCACCACCACGACATTATCTTTAACTGTTTCTTTGAGAGCGGACTCCATATAAAGGGCTTACTGTGTCTTTTCTTTTTCAGTTTGAACATCTTGTTCCTCGTCGTCCCATATAGAAGTTATTTGTCCTTGAATAGCTTGGATAATAGATCCACTCAAACCATTGTCGCTCTCTAACTCTTTCGCTTGAAGTTCTAATTCCTTTTTCTTTAACTCTAATTCTTGGTATTTAAACTCTTTATCTATTATTGTTCCATAAGCCATAGCTAAATCTCTAACTGATGTAAACATATCAATATTATCGACTTTATCTTCTATAGCTTTTAATATCTTTTTGAGTAAAACCTTAGTATTTTCCTTTCGGTCGTCCATATCTTGTATGACTTCCTTAGTATTATTCTTTTTTTTCTCCTCTAACTGCTTCGTACTTTCAGTTCCAGCATTTCTCTGTACTATTTTTCTTACACCAGTATCAGACATACCGAAATGACGAGCAGTCTCACTGTAGTTATTGCACTCTAAGTAATATGCAATTATTTCTTTTTGTTCTTTATCTGTTTTTTGGGTACGTTTAGATTTCGTTTTTCCCATAGATCTTTCAACCTCAATAGCAACTCTTGCTTATTCTTTATCCACTCCTTATGTTCAATACAATAATTCTCTTTATCGGGGTGGGGCTCTGTGTATTTCAGCATTATACTTCTTTTTATACATTTGTATTCTTCGTTATATTTCTCAAACGTCGATATAGTGATGTTATAATACTTACTTTTCTCAGATAAACTTATGAACAGTTGCTTTATATATCTATCTAAATTCATTTATCTATCGCTTTCATATTGCAACGCCTCCTTATAAGTGCAAAAAAAAGACATTACGCCTCTGGATAGCAATGTCTTAATAGTTTCTCTTCTAGTAGAGGGGAAAGTATCTACCTTTTTATTGTTCCTCTTTGATTTCCTTAAAGATATAATCTCCGATAAGAATATCGTTAGGAATCTCTGGCATATCTAAATACACTACAGTAGTATCTATTACGCCTATAATACCAATTCTTTTTTGTTCTTGGTCGTACACCTCGAACTTGGTACCATTTTTAATCTCTTTATCTTTTACTTTCTGTATAAAGGTACTTTGATTCATATTGATTCCTCCATTTCACAATAATTTTATCATAGATACTACACCAATAATATAGCCATTCGGTTTAAAATCACAACTTAATGCTATTCCTAAGGATATATTACCAGTGTACTACCTATGAATAGGCAGTATTTTATTACTAAAAGAATAAAAAGGGGTTGTCTAGTGTGATACTAGGCGTGTGGCGAGGAAATAAAGATATATACCTTTAGTTCCTCATATAAGACTATTTCTCTAAGCAATAACCGAGGTTAACCATTACGTTAACTTACTTAGAATTACTACTAATAGCTTAGCGTACGGTGGTCGTAACCAACGTGAAACCTTGTTCGCTCACGAGAACACGCTATAAACGTGTCTTATCAATTAGAAGCCGATAAGCCAGAGCTTAGAAAGGATGTGATGTAAGGTCTTTCTCCTTACTGACTCTTAGGTCTATATGAAATATGAATAATAACTAATTGGTTTCGGTAGTAGGACTCGAACCTAACCTCGGGAATATGGAACCCTTGTGCGACTATCACACCGCTACCGAGATATATTTGTAGATTTTTCTTTTTCGGGGGCAATCTACGAGCCTTGTTAATTATTCACATTACCATTTTAGCACTTTCAAAGTGTATTTTTGGTGTAATAATTAGCTTTTATTTTTTTCTCAATGTCAGCACTTACGTGTTTAATGCGATCTATAGAGTACTGCAATCTATCAGCTATCTGTTGCAGAGTATAACTGCGTGTTTCAAAGTACTTCATACTTACGACTCTATATTCTAAACTCTCTCTACCAGATATGTCTTTAATACCTTGCAAGATAATCTCCATACGTTTTAAACGATTCTGAATTGTATTAACATTCTTGATAGCTTCCTCTAAATCTTTAGCGATTCCAGTTTCTTCTAGCTCTTGCAGATAGGATAACATCTTATCTTTATCAGAACTTCCACCTCCAGAGTTAGTAGATTGCTTGTATCTTACTGTTATAGGGAAGTATTTGTCGAATATTGTCGATTGCTTCTCTTGTAATGTTCTAAGACGTTCTGTAGCACACTGTAGATCTGCTATTTGTTTATAGTAATTATCCATACAATACCTCCTTATTATTCTTTAGCTGCTGTTTCGATTTGAGTTATAGTATCATTAATAACACTTTTAACTAAGTTCCAAGATTCTGGATCCTCTTTACACATCTGTATTAATGCTTCTTCATTGGCTTTAGATCCAAACCTAACCTTAGACGTTCCGTCTTCTTGTGGCACTACCTCACATAATACCAATATTAATTCATAAAAATTAGATTCTTGTTTTTCGCTTTCGTTCATTTCGATTCCTCCTTTACCTTGTTCTCTATATTTTCAAAAGCTTTATTTGTCGTATTTTTAATTGCTAAGAAAGTAGATTTATCTTGCTTACATATTGTTTCAAGAAAAGGAGAGTTATAAGTAGTGATATTAAAGAATCCATCTTTAGTTCCTTGTGAATACACTACTTTAAATAGATCTGTCTCTTTTTTTGATTCTTCTAGTTCTTGCAATCTTCTTTCGTCGATAATAGCGTCTATATCTTCGCCAAAATCTTCGTCCCCCCGATTTTCTTTGGACTCGCAATATTCGTCATAGCCCGGATAATAACTATCTAAGTCTCTTGTATCTATCATTTTTAGTCCTCCTACGATATTTCTTACTAGCAAAGAAACATATATAAATTGACTTTATAACGCAGCAGAGGAAAGCTATTAATATCCACGCTACAATAAATAGAATAAGAAACATAATAAAACCTAGTAATGTTTTCATATTTAATCCTCCAATTCTTTAATAATTCCGTTTATAAGAGTTGTTATAGCTTCTACGCTGCTATCAATTCTATTATTAAATAATTTTTCAGCTATATAGCTAACATCTTTGGTAGAGTCAGTCTTAAAGCCAAAACTTCCTATACTCATAATACTAACGAATAAGTCAGTAATTCTTAATCCTCTTTGATAACAACCCTCGCCAGTACAACCGTAAGTAAACAATATGTCATAGTGAGTAGAATCGTTATCAGTCCAGCCAATAAAAGTACTATAACCTCGTTTTAAATTACCAGCTATTACTTTGTAAGTTCCATTATCATTTATAACCTCGTCATAACTATTTACTTTATATTGATTCATTTTTTACCTCCTTTTTTAGTGGGCACCATTTTTTAGTTGATTTAATAGATAATGGACTTTCTAAAGAGTTATCTCCATATTCAATAAAATTGTTTAATGGAAACCCTTGCTTATCTTTCATTTGATAAACTTTCGGATGTTCACAATAATAACGCTTTCGTCCGATTCTTCCGCATTGTGTTTGTGATCTTCCTATATATTTACAGTATTTACAATCCTTACATCTAATCATCTTAGGACTCCTCGTTATAAATTTTGTTTTTCATATCAAACCACGAATCATTAAATTTTAATTTACTATGAGAACTTATAAAATTCATAATTTCTATAAATAAACATTTACCGTCTTTAAATTGATCTATAGAGTTATAAGCTTCAATAGGTGGATCTATTCTTTTTCCATTGCGACCAATCCTAAATATTAAAATAGGTTGGAATAATCCGCTAGCTATCATATTACCTGGATATAACATTTGTATTAGAGTGTACCACTCCTCATTTTCTAAATCGTGTGGATCCTTGGAGATAATTCTTTGTATTATTTTTTCGTCATAATGATAATATCTATGGTTAATCTCTATTAATTCGTAATTTTCCTTACTATCTTTCATTTGTAACCCTCCTTAATTCGTTGTTATCGTCGTCCCAGTAGTCGTCAATAGATCCGTTTAAATCATTAAATACAATCATTATCTTTGTTTCCCATTTAGAATTACAAGGGACAAAGTTACTTGATAATACATTAGATAATTCAATCCAACTTTCATATTGAAGCTCTGGAGCTTTATAACAATTACTTTTTTTAACTTTTTCTATTTGTTCTACTATATTAGTGATTCTTTCTTCACTAAAAGTACATTCTTCATCAATGATCTTAATTATTTGATCTGCTATATCTTGAAAATTCCTTGGCTTCATTGCAAAACTCCTCTAAAACGATCATCTCTTTTTTCTTTAATAGCACGATATAACTCGTCTTCACTCATTTGTTTATGATTGACAGACATATCAAACCTAAATTTATCAAGTACCATATTCATACCAGAAACAACTCCTTGATACACATATAATTCTTTTTCTATTTTTTCTAAACGAATATTTGTTTCTACTAGCTCCTCATTCTCTTTTTGAATTGATCTGTTTTGTCTTGCTAAATTCTCGTTTCTATTTTCTAATTCTTTTACTTGTCTTTTAAGACCTGTCACTGATTCTTTTTTCATAATTCCTCCTAATCTGCTTTAACTAAAACTTTATAGTTTCCTATATGAGACTTTTCGTGTCTTTTTAGATATGCTGGAGTTTGATAGAATAGTATAGTTTTTCTTTTAACTCCTTGTGCTTTTGCAATTTCTTCTATAGTCCCAAACATAATTATTTCGTCGCCCTTATAAAGAGCATATTCTTTTTTCGTTTTTCTTTTTAAATCCATATCAACCTACCCTTTAAAGAATCTATGTTATAACATACCCAGCAGCAACCTTTAGTAAATCCACTATCACAACCTATAAACTTGATTCTTTTTTTAAATATGAGAATCGATAACTTATCCGCATATTTTTCCCACATTTCAGCTCGTGTAGGTGTTTCTAGTGTCGATAGAGGAAGAAGTAAGCAAAATGATTTTATAAGTCCTTGATCCACTAGCTCGAACGTTCTCTTAATAATCTCGTTCTGTTGGCTAAATGGTGGATTACTTATGAGTAATTCACAATCCTTAGGAGGAATAGTAGTAAAGAAGTCATTCCCTAAGTCGTCGAATATATGAGTTGCTTTATATTTTAGATTTAATTCGTCAGCTTTTAATTTAAAGTGTGAATCATAATTGTTAAAAGGAAACCATATATTCTTAAAGTTTTCTATTCCTATGAGATTGTAAATATCCTCAACTACCCAGCGTGGAGTAGCTACGTGATCTTTATTAGTTTTTTTATCTTCCTCGTATATTTCTTTTAAATCTACAGAATCGCCAAAAATATTAGTCTGTCTGTAATTTTTAGACATTGCTTTCTTTAATAATTTCTTTTAGAGACTTAACTTGTTGTCGTAACTTTTTATTTTCTTTTTTATAACGTTCAACTGTTAAAGGCTCTCCAAGTTTTTTCATAAATTCCTTATACAATTCGTCTTTTATAACACTTTCCAGTGTAGAGACTTGATTTTCTAAAGAATTTATTTGTTTTTGCATTTTTCTTTTTGACGATTCTTTCTCTATAAAAGGCTCTGTTGTTTTATTGTGGTCGTTAGCAATTTTAATACAATCACTAATAAAACTCATTTATTAACTACCTCCTTACATTGGACGCAGATAATTTCTTTCATTTTCTTATCTTTGTAGCGGAAAAGAGTAAGTTTTCCACACTTAGGGCACTTTGTCTTAGGCTTCTTTCCAAATTGCTTTAACATAGCGTCTCGTTCTTGATTTCTTTTTATTTTTCTAGCTAGAGAGGACATTTTAATTTCCTCCTTTAATTACTTCTGATAAATTAATTATTAAATCGTGAATCAATCTTGATTGTTCTAAGCTATTCTTAGATATATCAATAAAACAATTTTCCTCAATTCTATCGACTTGTTCTGGTTTTGAATTTGTTAAAAAGTATGTCAATTCTAACAAACGTCCTATTGAATCAACTTGTATCTCCCTTTGTTCTTTAACTATTTCTTCTAACATAATTATTCCTCCTTATTTTTAATCGCTAGTGCATAGTCTAGTAAAGTATATTTACCTTTTTCAGCGTGTACTTTCCACGCTGTTTTATTAGCTTCATTTCTTTGGATTCCTTGACTCATTAAAAGCTTAACGAATCGCTTCCTTGATATATTTTTATCTAAACCTTTAGTTATTTCCTTGATCTGTAGCCAAGCGTTACTAAATATTTCGCCAAACACTTCTACGATTGACTTTGCAACTTCTGCCATAGATTCTCCAAATTTCCTAAAAGCCTTGTTCATTCTGTCTATTGATTCTGGATTCATATTACTTGCCTCCATATTTTTTATAAATTTGATCCTCTTTGCACCAATCTTCGCCATAGTGTTGTTTCATATACGCAACGATTTTAGCGTCAATTTTTTCTCGCTGTTCTTTAGTCCCATTGTCGTAGTAGTGGTGGCACTTATTGTCTGTAAGATTCGTGCATAATGTAACTATATTAGTAACTATTCCCATACCGCCTTTACTTCGAGGTACAACGTGAGCGTTAGGCATTACGTTGTAAGTGTTCCCACAATACACGCAACGCCCCTTATCACGTTCCCATACTTCGAGTTTTACTTGTTTTGTTATATCTGTAGCTTTAGCTCGTTTAGATTTAATTCTTTTAGTGTGAATCAACTTACAACTCCGTATTTCTCGTATCGAGTTATAAACTTCAATTCTTCCTCAGCTCGATTCCACATCATACGAGCGTCTTCGTGCATATACTGTAGTTGTCTGTATCTTTGATACGCCCAGTCCTTAAAGTCTGTTTTAGAAGAGTCGTGTAGTCTGGCTATCTTAGCAGCCATACTGGCTATATCACTCCAGCGTTGTGCTAAAGCCCAAGCGTCTTTCTTAACTTCAAAACAGAGTGCTGGATCTGATAAATCTAAACTTAAGTATCTTTTAGCTAAATCTCGATATAACTCGCAGTCTTCTTTTATTTCTGCGAAGTTTTCAAAATCACTTTTAACCATTAAAATGGCAAGTCGTCGTCGCTAAGTGTATAAACGTCGTTATCATATAGCGATTGTTCTCCTTGATAATTGTATGCTGGCAGCTCTTCTGGAAGTGGAGCAGTATCAGAATCTTGTTTTTTATGAGATAAGAAGTCGACTTCACTAGCTAATATTTCGGTTACATAGCGTTTAACACCATCTCTATCCTCATAGTCTCGATTTCTTAATTCTCCAACAACTCCGACTTGGCTACCTTGACTTAGATAAGTTTTGCAGTTTTCAGCTTGCTTCCCCCATATAACGATACGGAAGAAGTCCGCTTGTACTTCGTCTGATTCTTTAGCGTAGCGTCTATTTACTGCTATAGTAAACTGGGCTACTGGTCTATTGTTAGGTGTATATCTTAACTCTGGATCTCGAGTTAAACGTCCGATTAATTGTACTTTGTTCATATTTCCTCCTATTGGTTAAAGAATTGATCTACAGCGTTGTCGGCTGGATCCTTTTCTTGGGTTGGTTTTTCTACTGGTGGCGTGATAGGAATTAATGGTGTATCGTCGTTATCTACATACTCATAGTTTTCGTTTTCTTCGATAACCGCCATATCACGTTCAATAGCTGTTTGTAATTCGATAGACATAATTCCCCAACGAGATATTAATTGTCTAATCATTGTCTTAAACGCCATATCGTCGAACTTAGTAGTCCAGAAAGAGTAAGATGTCTTATTTTCCTTATCACTTCTGTAAGCTTTAGAATATTTAGTGGCGTGTTCTTCCATTTCTGTAGCAGTCCAGTATATTTGCTTTGTGAATCCGTTTAGATATTCAAAGTAAGCTAAATAACCGATTGTTTTCTTGCTACGACGTTCTTCATAGTCAGAAATGAATTTAAAGCGGTGTTTCCCGGTGTTTTGGTCTCTTCCTAGGTATTCGGTCTCTTTAATCTCTAAAACGTCTATATCACGGTAGAAATTACTTCTTACAGCTAATTGAATATAACCTTTATATCCAAGTTGGAACTGTGCGACTTTTTCCCAGTATTCATTCCCATTAGCGTCTTTCTTTTTGATGTTATACGGAACTAAGTAATAATGTCCTAGTTGTGGAGAGGGAGAGAGTTGTAAACTTTCTCCAAGTAATGCTCCAGCGATAATAGTATCGAATCTACAACTTGATAAGTCGCTGTTACTAGAAACTGCACTTACGATAGCCGTTATAAATCTTTGACTATTCTTTCCACCAACCATATCGTAAATTTTTCCTTTTATTTTTTCTTGCACGATATAGTCAGTAAAAGTTAGTTTAGGTACTGCTGGTTTAGCGGGAGCAGCAGGGGCTAATTTATTCTTTACAGCCATAATTAAGTCCTCCCATATTCGATTCCATTAGTTCTCATAAATTCTCCTAGAGCTTTTAGTTGCTCTGGAGTACAATTTACTCTAAATACTACGGAACACATCTCTTGTTCTTCTTTTTTTGATTCTTCGACAGAAGTAGCTGTTTCAACTGCATATCTCATAGCGTCTACAGCGTCGTCATTAACAACGTTTTCTACTTTATCGACTGCAACTTCTACTTGTTTAGGCTTAGCAAGTTGTTCTTGTAGCTCTTTTTGTTTTTCAAGTCTTTGTTTTTCAACTAGAGCTTGTCCTAAATCAAGGGTACTAAAGTAAGTATCTTTAATTTGAAACTCGAACTCTGATTTTAAATCTTCGATAATTTTAATCTCATTGTCAGCTTTCTTAACAACATCTTGAATCTCTTTTGTAATATCTGTCTCTTTATAGGTTTTATTTTCCCAACGTGAATCATATAATTTCTCTAAAGGGATAAGTTCTGCGTAAGAGCCAATATTCTCAGAATAGATAGTATTGATTGTTTCACGCTTTTTAGCTTTCTCTTTTTCTTCGTAGGCTTTAACTTGCTTATCAATCTCACTAGCTGGTTTATCTACGAGTTCTATAAGTTCCTTTATTTTATTTTCAAAGTCTTTGTAAGGAACTTCAAACTCTTTCTTAATTTTGATTTTCTCGTCGTTTAGTGATTTCTTTAGAGCATTAAGGACAGCTCTGTCGTCTTTAGCTTCTTTGATATTATCGTCTGTATAAACTAGATTACTGTATTTTTGTAAGCTAGCAATAAGACCTCCTTTTAACTCTTCATAGTTAAATTTAATAGCTTCCATTTTTTGTAATGGACTTATAACAAGTTTTAAACTGTTAGTAACTTGTGGTTGTTCTATTGTTTCCAGATTTTTTTCCATATTAATTTCCTCCTCTAAATCTGTGGTAATAGTAGTGGTGGTTTTACTTTCGTTTCTACGAATTTCCAGAACTCTATTTCCTTTGGTTTTAAATAGTCGAGATCTGCTTGGACTTCTGCACGGCTAGTAGCTATAACATAGTCTCTAATTTCTCGAATTACAGTACCGTCAGCTAAATGTCTGATAAGATAGGCTCTAAGATAGCCAAAGTCGAACTCTTCCTCAGCTAAGAAGTACTGTAGTGTTTGTAGATAGTAGTTTTGTGGAATATTTCCGTCTTTCCACTTTTCATACATTTTGTGATTCATAATCTCACAACGTTTAATTTCTAAGAATCCCTTGCGACCAGTCGCTTTCTCTACAAGCCTACTATCCGGACTTACTTGTATAAACGGATATTCTTTGTTGTGGATTATTTCGTTTTCTTCGTGTAAAACTTCGTATTGCTTATAATCTACAGCGAAAAGTTTTCTTAACGGATCCTCGCTGTCAGTTCCGTTCTTAACGTATTCTTTCTGGGAGATGTCCTCAGCTTCTCTGATTCCGACTTTTTCTTCCCATAACTCTACGTTTGTTTTATAAGGACTCATACCTAAGATACAAGCGACGTCAGAGCCACCAATACCTTTTTTACGTTCCTCTAGCCATTGTTTACGATTCATCATATAACTCGTCCCCCTCGTCTAAATAATCGTAGTCGTCTAATATCGACATATCGCCAACTGGTGGACTAGCTTGCATACTTTCAAACTGTTTAGCTGTTTCGACTCTTCGTTCTTCTAAGTCTTTCATATACTCGTAGAACGTTTGACCGTAGATACCTTTAAACATTGGATCGTCTGGAAGAGAACATATATATTTCTTCATACAATCCTTGCAATTAATCGTTTTATAATTACACCCTAAATGACAATAAAAGTTTTCTTCGCACGCGTGCGTTATACACACACTATTATTATTCTTATATTCTATAGTCTTATATTGTTGTTGATTTTCGGTGTAATTTTCATTTTTGCTTGTTAGTTGCTTGTTAGTTAGTATGTTAGATAGAAAATTTATAACCTCATCTTTCCCTTTAAAATCGGCACTTTCAGAACTTTTTAAGTTTGTTAATATGCTTGTTAAAAATAAGAGATTTTCTTCGTTTTGCTTGTTAGTTGCTTGTTGGTTGTTTGTTAGTTGATTGTTAGATTGCTTGTTAGTCTGTTGGTACAACTCATAATTAACTACTGTAATTATGCGGAATTTATTAGTACTTTTGCTTGTTATATCGTTTGTTGATATTAAATGCTTTAATGCTGTTCTAATTTCTTGTACAGACAAACTTAATTCTTCCGCTAATATATCCAACGAAGTAACAAAACTACCTCTAGGAATATCTACACCTTGAAACTTTCCGTCTTTCCAGTTAGCCTTTAGTAAGCAGTGGACAAATAGATCTTTAGTATTTTGAACTTTATACCATTCCCATTCTGTAAACTTAGAAAATAGCTTTACCCAATTACCATTAATACTTACCACCGCCTTTACTAGAACTCCACTTTTTGGTATAATAGTGGAGTGAATATTTAATAAAATATTTCACTGAGAGGTCTCGCCTAGGCTCTCTCTTTTTTTGTTGGATAATTGGCTTTTTCTTCTAAATCGTCATAGATAACGCCCATAATCATAAAAGCTACTATATACAATCCGAATCCTAACCAAGTAAAACCTACATAAGTAGAATTTATCCAACTATAAATTGTTAACATATATGAATCGTGAATTACTAAGGCTAAACAACCGAAGAATAATAACAACTCCAATACGTTTAACCATTTTATTTTCCTTAAAGCTTTCATTTTCCACCTCCTTTTTTAGCTTTTTAATCTCTGATTCTTCACATAAGACCACCTCCTTTAAATCGTCCTTTTAGATAAACTGAGCGTCGTTTGGATTCCAAAAATTATCTTTAAAATCCAATATTTCTTTTTTTCCACTCTCTAACTCTTTAAATGCTATTTTTGCGTTCTTTAATGTATCGAAAGATATATCAAGACAGAAGTTTCTACCACGCTCTATTCCGATTCTGTCATAATCGCTTTGCACAGCTACTGGGTACGCCATTATGCTGCACATACCCGTTTCAAAATTATGTAATACAATATCAATACCTTTTTGTGTTTGTGATTTCATTACTACCATATTTATTTCCTCCATATTTTTATATAAATTTAATGTTTAGTTCTTTTTGTTTTTGTGGATTGTTCTTTAATTCTTCTATCTCCTTTGGAGTATAGAAGCAGCTAGGATCGTCTATTATTTCGTTACATACGTCATAAAATTTACGTAAATTATTTTTTCGTTCCTCAATATTAGTAGGAACACAATCTAAAACTATTGTTACTTTAGGTTTGATTTCTGGTTTTAGCTTTTTCTTATTCATAGACACACCTCCTAGTTAAATTTATTCAGAACAACAAGTTCTTTTACTATTGCTTACACGCAATATTTACTTTAAAAAAATATATTTATTAACATCAATTCTATTTTTTTTACAATATTCAGAAAATAACTTTAAGAACATTGTACCTGGCTGTGCTCTCTTATTTATAATTCGAGAAACAGTACTTACATTAACGCCAATTTCTTTAGAGCACTTAGTATAATTATTATCGAATCTCTTCTCGACTAACTCGATAAATTTCTCTACATTAAACATCTGCAATACTCCTTTCAAAATCCTTTATTGCTTCTACGCAATACTAATATAGCATATATATTGCACCAATGCAATACTTTTTTGTCGTTTTTTTTATTTTCTTTGCACGCACGCAACGAATATGTAGTATAATGGTATTGATTTTACAGAGAAAGCAGGTGTATGTTGCTATGGAAAAAAATTATCAAGATCTTATAAAATTAATAAAAAAAGCACAAGGAACTAAAACTTTGAATCAATTTGCCTTAGGTGCTGGAGTTAATGCAGGTCATCTATCTAGGATATTAAATGGAAATTTCAAAAATCCACCTAGTCCAGATACCTTAAAGAAGATTGCTAAAAATAGTCGTGGAGAAGTAAGCTATCAAGATTTAATGAAAGCTTGTGGTTATATAGAAGAAAATGAAAGTTTAAGAAATGAAGAAACTTCTATATATACTAAGGAAAATGTAGAAAAATACAATCGTTTAGTAGAAAACACTCGAATTAAACTTCTCTTTGATAAATTAGGAGAATTAAACGACGAAGAATTAGATCAAGTAGCAGATATAGTAAATATTGTTACAAAGATAGATAAAAATAAAGAAGACGAAAAATAGACAAAAAATAAAGAACACAATAGAATAAGCAGTACCGTGTCCTTAGGAGGTATTGCTTATGTACGGAAAGTTGGCGAAAATTGCCGAAAAAGAAAATTTAACATTATATTTTATGAAGACGCCAAATAAAATTCGAGCTTTTATAATGGAACTTGAAAACGGTACTTATATAATAGTTAATGAATCACTTTCCGATACAGAAAAAGAAAAAGCGTTTCACTCACGAAATGCTACATTATAAATTAGGACATTTAAAGAATTATGATAAATCTAAAATCGCCGAATATGAGGCGGAAGTAGATAGAATTATGAAAGAACTGGAGGTGGACAATGACAACGAAAATGAAAAAGGAAACTAAACATATTAAGTTAATGAAAGCTCACAATAACAATATAACTATTTCAGATATGAATTTAAAAGATAAGTTTACAGAATTTGAGAACTCTAAGCTTAATGAAAGTGAAACCTTACTTTATGAAATAAATAAGAAGCCAGAGAATTTTAAAAGATATTCTCGAGGACAGATTGTTAAAGTTAAGTTTGGTGTAAATATCGGTAGTGAATTTTCTGGAGATCATTACGCAATAATAGTATCTAAAAAGGATACTATGAAGAATCCAATATTACACGTGATTCCTCTAACATCTAAGAAACATAACTATAACGTTAAGATAAGTAATATTTTATATAATGAAGAAAATATCAATAATTTAAAAGAACTAGCAGCTAAAGAAACTAACAACAAGAAGAAAAAAGAAATAGAAAAATGTATTAAATATTACGAAAATAGAAAAAACAAAATTTCTTATGCTTGTATCAAACATCTAAAGACAATAAGTAAGTTATCAATATGTAAGCCTTTTAATGATTATGACTATAATTATCTAAAAAGCTTAAAAGTAAGTACTGAGACCTTAGACTTAATCGACCAAGAAATAATAAAAGAATACACAATGTAATTAAATAAAATGTATATAAAAACTTGACTAGAATATAATAATAGTGTAAAATTAATTTTACAAGAGCAGAAATGCTTTATACGGTATTGTATCTAATACAGTACTATGACAAGTGCCGTTAGGCATTTTACAAGACTAGTCAATGACTGGTCTTTTTTGTTTATATAAAAAGAAAGGAGGTATAAGATGTATAATACTATTACTTTAGATCCAAACGGAATCTATGATGTCTATTTAAGAAAATCAAGAGCCGATATGGAACTAGAAAAAATCAAAAAGTTTGATACTCTAAAGCAACACGAGAAATTCATAAGACAACGTGCTAAAGATCTTGGAATAAAAATAAGAAAAATCTTTCGTGAAGTTGTTTCCGGAGAATCAATACAAGATCGTCCAGAAATACAAAAAGTACTTAAAGAAGTAGAAACGGGAGTTATTAATGGTATATTAGTTGTTGAATTAGAGCGTCTTACTCGTGGAGATTCTAAGGATCAAGGAATTATTGCTCAAACATTTAAATACTCTAATACTCTAATTATTACACTTAATAAAATATACGATCCGAATAGTCCAGAAGACGAAGAATATTTCGAGTTTGGGTTATTTATGTCTAGACGTGAGTATAAGACTATTAATAGACGTATGCAACAACAAAGACTAGCAAATGTATTAGAGGGAAAATATTGTGCGTCAGAGCCTCCTTTTGGGTATAAAAAAGTAAGAATCAAATACGATAAAGGATTTACGTTAGAAGCTATAGAAGAAGAAGCAGAAGTCGTAAAAGAGATGTTTAAGAAACGCTCTGAGGGCATGGGCTACGATATTATATGTAATTGGCTCAATACTTTAGAGTTTCGTCCTAAAAAGTCGGACGTTTGGACTCCAGCTACTATAACTAATATGTTATCTAATCCTGTTTATATCGGGAAAATAAGGTGGAATAATAATAAGCAAGAGAAAAAACTAGTAAATGGACAAATAGTTAAAAAAAGAGTAAGAAATAAAAAAAATATAATATTAGTCGAGGGATTACATCTTGGAATAGTAGAAGAAGATGTATTCAATCTTGCTCAGTCTATACCACCTAAAAAAACTAGTACTAAACGAGGAACAGAACTACAGAATCCTCTAGCCACTTTAATAAGGTGTGCGGACTGTGGAAGATCTATGCAAAGACGCCCTTATTATCCAAATAAGAATCAAGAGCCAAAAAAACGCCGTGTATATGAGTTAGATAAAGAAAAGTTAAGATTATGTCTTAGAGAACATAAAGGCTCTTATTCCTTAACTGATATAGCTAGAACTTTAAAGGTTGGAAAGAACTCAGTAGATCACTGGTTTGCTGCTACTCCAGATAAGTTTACTATGCCTTATGCGGATAAATGGGACGAATTAAAGGCTTTATTAAATATTGATACTGACGAGTTTGATAAAGCTATTAAGACTTATAAAATTACTATGATAGAGCCACACGAAGATACTTTAATCTGTCAAAAAGCACATTGCACTAACATAGGAGCTAATTTATCAGCTGTAGAAGAACAATTATATCTTAATTTAAGAGATTATCTATTACAACAAGAAGAAATACTCGCAACATATACACCAGCAGACGAAAGCGACAATATTATGTTTGCTTCGTTATCTAAAGACTTAGATAAATATAATAATCAGCTAGAAAAAGCTTACGAATTAGTAGAACAAGGAATCTACTCTGGAGAAGAGTTTGCGAAGAGAACTAAAATAATAAAAGATAGAATCGCTGCTACAGAAAAGGAATTATCTAAATATAAATTAAAAATGAATCACGATAAGATAGAAAAGCTACTACCTAAGTTAAGAAAAGTAATAGATACATACCCAAAATTAGACACAGCAGAAAAGAAAAACAAGTTACTTAAATCTGTTATATCTTATGTAGAATACAAGAAAGATAAAGGCGGAAGAGGCTACGAGAACAACTTTTCCCTAGCTATCCACCCTAAGTTCTAACTTACGCTATTTAACATCTCTATCGTTTGCGTCCAGAAGAACTTGGTCATTGTGAGATGATTGGAACTATGTTTAGACAATTAATCAAAGATGCTTCATTAGATGAATTAGAAGCTGCTGGACTTGGAAGTTACTATACTGATCATAGTAAAGGAGTTTATCCTATTGATGCTTCTGGAGTGCCTTTTAGTGCTTTAACTTTCGCATCTACTGGTAATCCTATGGCTGATTTATCTGAGGATTTAGCTGCCGAAGCAAAAGCACGTTCAACATATGAAAATTTAATAAATATGACTAATGATGAAGATTTAATTGGACCTTTGTTATTCTTAAGACAAAGAGAAGTAGTTCATTTTAATCGTTTTAAAGAATTATATGATTATTATAAAGAGAAATATAATTATAAATAGAAATTAAAAAAATGTTAGAATTTATTTTCTAACATTTTTATGTTTGTTTGGTTACTGTTCTTATAATGTATGGACTATCTGCACTGCCATCTCCTCCACTACTTTTTATACCAGCACGAAGAGAAATAGTAGGTCTTACTCCTTTAGTATCCATAACAGAACAATAAGTTTGAACGCCAGATGAAATAGCAATATAATCACATGAATTCGATTGAACAAAATAGAATGGTGACATTGTCCAGTATGGACTACCTGACCAAATTGCTTTACCACTCAAATCTATTTCAGATTTTGTTATTAATCCTACTGGATAAGTTAGAGAGCCATTTCCATTTTCTTCATTAACTGTAAATCTGTCATTTAAATTAGGACAAGTTAAATTAGAAACAGCATTTGATTGGAAATACATATCTCCTTTACTAGTGGTGATTGTTCCACCATTTGGATTCCATCCTCCAGGTCTGCTAAGAGCACGATTATTACACCATACTGTATCTTCTAAATAATCATTGTATTCGAGCATATAATTTTTATACCACGTATCAATAGCTTTCTTAACTGTTGAATCTTCTTTATTTGCTTTACTGTAAATCATTTCTTCAAGTGATGTTTCAATTTTTTCATCACCTTTTACATACATTATATATGCTGTCTTTTCATCTGCACGATATATATATCCAAGCTTGCTACATGTTCCTTCAACATTGAAACAAGTGTAATGATAATTAGCTAATTCAGCAGATTCATTTAGAAAGTCTACTTTTTTATAATTTTTAAGAGTATATATACCTTCATTATATTCAAATGAATTACCAAAAAGCCATCTGTTGTCTATCATTTCTCCGTCTGACTGACCAGCCAGATTAAATACAATATTATCTTTTCCAGTAGAATTGGAACTATCTTTGGAATATTCAACTTTTATTACATTAGAAGTTGTAATATTTTCTAAATTTAGTTTTCCAGATATAGATCCACCCAAAGTTCCTTTTAGTACATTATCTACATATACTTTAGCTAAATCGTAGTTTGCTTCACTAGATACTGTATATTCCAAATAATAGAATCCATCTTTATTTACAGAGAATTCAATAGTACTTTTTGAATTATGATCATGGTTTGTACTAGTCCATTTTTTTGTTGTTTCATCATATTCAAATGGTTTGTTTGCATCATTAATTATATTAGTATATGTATTAGTATCAACTGCTTCAGTAGAAATTACTAAAGTACTATCTGACATATTTCTTGTGGTAACGCTATATGATGGATCATACATATATCCAACAAAAGATGGTGTGGCAGACATAGGATTAAATCTGCTTGTATTGCTTGATGTATTCATTTGAGCCGCTGTTAGTTGAGCATTTGCTTCAGTATTCTCACATTTTCCATCTGAACTAGGGATACCATTATAAATAAGCTTTACTCCACCTGTATCTGTTGTTCTTACTATTTTCCAACAGAAGTTGCCAAAGATAACATTATTAGCCGCTGATGCACTATAATAATAGTAAACATTTTCTTTTCCATTAAAAGTACTTGTTGATCCAGTATATTTACGTGCGTATCTATTTAAATCTACATCATTTTTGACAGTTTCATACAATGTTACTTGTTCCTTTACAGTACCATCAATAGCTTTGTCTATAGAAACTTTAGACCAAATACCTCTTATCAAAACATCTTTAGTAGGCATTATAAAAATATCATCATTTACTTTCTTTACATCATCTACTATTTCCCAACCATTAAATTTATAGCCTTGGCATTCTAATACGGTGTTACTTTTAGTAACGTTTTCATAAGCAAAATGCTTTTCAGTTATTTTAGTGGACCTACCACAGTTAGCAGGTAAATTACTATCATAAGTTACAACATAATCAGCTTTTAATACTGGGGTCTTTGTAGAGGTGATATTTTTAGTTTCTTTGTTCATTTCTTTTGATTCAATTTCTTCTTTTTTATTAGTAGGATAAAAGCCTTCATTTCGAACATATTGTTCTTTTAATTTAATATCAATAGTCATTGAAGCTTGTTCACCAGTCATAAATAAACCATTACCAAGTGTCCAAACTATTTTTTGAACTCCATTTTCCTCTTCTAGACTAACTATTCCTTTGCTAACTTTTATATCATTAACATTATCAACTGTCCAATATTCATCTTCAATATAATCACTAATTATAATTTTTTCATAATATTTTGGATCAACACTAGCATTAAATAAGACATTTCCTAATGTTTCCATATTAGCTATATATTGATTGTCTGTTATTTCGGCAAGCTCTTTGACAACTTGTGATCCCATTTCGTATTGAACTCCATTAATCGACATATAAGGATATTTTTCCTTTAATGTATGATATTGACCTATTTGATTAGGTGTGTCTATATTAGGATAACCATCAGTTAAAAATAAAGTTATAAGTTCACGATTATCTTCTCTTTCGTAACCTTCTAAAACTTTTTCAACATTATATAAAGCTTCATAATAATTAGTACAATTTCTTTCTTCTAAAGAATTGATTAAACCAACTAACTCATTTGTATTATTTGTAAAACCAGATGAGATTACAGAGGTTGTATCAAAAGTTATTAGTGCAACTCTGCTTCCTTCTGTACTTAAAACATATCTTATTAGTTCAATGGTATCTTTTTTCATCATGGAAAGTCTTCCACCTGTCATACTACCTGATATATCTAGTACAAGTATTACATCTCTTTTTATTTCGTCAGCTTCAACAACAGTATTCAAATTAAATCTAACCTGAGCAGTTCCTAGTCCTGTCCACTCAGCAGATTTATTAATGAACCATGAACCAGGTTCATTATAATTATCAGAAGTTATTGAAACACTCTTTACTTCTTGGGTATATATTCCTATATTATTTAGAACTTTTCTTACTCCTGAAATTAAGATATTTTTTTCTGTTGGAATAAAAATGCTATAAAGAGCGAAAAAGACTAAAAATGAAGCTAATACTAAGACTAATCTTTTAAATAAGCGCCTATTTTTTACTATCTTTTTTGTAGAATCTACTTCTAATTTTAATTTTGGCAATTCAATGTCCACATTTTCTCTTTTTTTCATTAACTTATTTCAACCATATTCTATATTTTCTTAACTGAAAATTTCAAATACTCTCTCTATTTTACTATATAAATAATATCATTAAACTCTAGTATTTTCAACAAATAAAAAGATAACTAAAAGTTACCTTTTTAATTTCTTTTCTTCTAATTCACTATAAATACTATAGATGGATGCTTCGTCTAAAATAGAATCTGATATAAGAGATGCTATTATATATAATGAATTACAATTTCTAGATTCAAAATTACGTAAGAACTTTGGTCTTGAAATGTTTACTTTTCCTATTATATATAAATCATCTATGCGATAGTTATCATCCAGAAATTTTGTTGTTTTATTACTTGTTGATGAAGCTGTTATTTTATCGCCTTTAACTGGTTCTAAAACAATATTAGGAACGTAATTAGTTAAATAATTATCTAATTCTCTATCTTGACATGCAAATTTATCCTCTTCTATTACATCTTTTTTTAGTAAGTGATTTGGTGTTTCATAATCTTCACCAATCAATTTATAAATCATAATACGTCTTATAGTATTTATTGGACTTTTAGTTTTACAAATACTTATAAATAAATATTCAGGAATTTCTTGCTCAATTAATAAATCATAAATACTAAGATAGTTGTAATTACATAGAAGAAATATAAAGTTATTTTTAGTTAGTTTATATTCTGCTAATGTACTTAATATGTTTTTTAGAATATGTGGATTAACAAACATAACTTGGTCATTATAGAAAATATTATCAAAGTCTATAATTGGTTTTAATATTTCATAATTAGTCATTAATTCATTATATTTTTCATCTAATATATAATATAAATTTTCTCTTAGTTTAGACTTAGAAATAGCATGAGAATTAATTAAAAATTCTATTTTTTTAATTTTATCATCACTTAAATAATGTAATAATTCGTTATGATTATTTATTATATCTATAATATTTATATCTAGAGATACCAATATATTAATTCTACTTTCTATATTTGGAATGGTTTCTAAAGACATCAATAAGCTTTCTTTAAATTGTTTTGGATTTATATTATGATTGTATAGATATGTAGTTAAGGAACTTTTATTAATTATAGAATTTAAATCTTTTTCTTCTATATCTAATGTCTTTTTTTCTTTTAGCAAATTTTCTTGAACTAGATAATATAATTCTTCTAAAGTTTTAGGGTCAAGATACTGATGCCATACAGATGGTATACTACTTATATTTTGAAAAGTTGGTTTTTTAATCTCGTTAAGTAATTCTTCAAAACATTGTTTTCTTTTGCTTAGAATAGATTTATTTTCTTCATATTTTTTCATTTCTTTTTCAAGATGTTCTTCTATAACCATCACAAAGCCTTTAAAGTTACTTGTTTCATATATTTCTTTTGCCGTTTTAGTTCTAGTTTTTATTGATTGAGATAAGTCTGGTCTATTAAGAAGTAATATAGGTGTTTGTGAAGCTGACTTTTGAGACGCTTCTTGTAAATCTCTTTTTAATCTAAGAAAGGAATACATTGCTTTATATATATATTTCATTGGATATTCTAAGAACGTTTGAGTTAAATTTAATCTTTGGAAATTCTCTAGGTACTTATTATCATTTAAGATACCACCATAATTAGTGTTTTCTTCTAAAATATCTAAATCTCTTCCATTTTCTTTAAAACTCCATTTATTAACAGCGACTGCTACTTCAGCGACATCACGTTTAATCTCTTCATATGTTGCCTCGTCATCATATAACAATGCAGAAAAAATATAAAATACGTCAACATTTGATATAGATAATAAATTATTAAATGATCCAGAGTGAATTTTATTAAGAAATTTATCGACTTCTCTTTTGAAATCTTTTTTACCTTTATCTTTTAAAGCTAATTTAGTTTCTAGCAAAGCACTAGAAGCTATTTCAGATATTCTTTCTATTCTCTCCATATTACTCACCTACCTTTTTACTATAAGATAAGTCATCAACAAAAGAATAAATTTGACCTAATAATTCATCTTGTTCAATATAAAAGTCAGGGTTAGCATAATTATCCAAGACATAATCTTTACAACTATTAAATCTCTTTATAGCATCTTCGTAGTAACTTTCTATTTTAGTACTTTTTTGTTTATCTTTATAAAACAAAGAGCAAATAAATATTAGACCTTTATGAACTACATATAAAATTCTTATACCATTTGGATGACGATATTCATAAAGATTAGATGTTTTTAAGCCTTCAATTGATTTTATATCTTTTGTTTGTAAAAAATATCCATCTACTAGTTTGTCTATGATATTCTTTATTTCTTTTTTATTTTCTTTATAGTTTATTATATCATCAAAGATATGAGTAGTATTATGAGTTGTTGGAGCAAATATAATTCGTGATAATTGTTCTTCTTGTGATTCAACTAATAGTTCTTCCATGTCTAATTCTCTAATAAATTCAATAGCTAATTCGTATATACTCAAATCACTTTGTAGTTTTCTTATATCTTCAAAAGGATTTTTTAAAATACTTTCTTTGATTGCTTTTTTTGTTTCGTTTATAAGTTTTAAAAAATGTAATTTTATACTTATTTTATCTTCTTTGGATAAAGATGATAACTTCTTTGAAGTCTCTTCGTTAAGCTCACTAAATAATATTAATTTAATATAATCCGATAAATCTTTTTGTTTTTTTTCTTGCTTTAATTCTTCTTGATTTGAAAGGAATTCTTTTACTTCTGTCTTATTAGATTGAAATGGAATATTAATTAAGTCTCTTAATTTAGATATCTCACTTGCTTTTGATTCTAAATATGCTTGATTATTATAAATAATGGCTCTTAAACATTCTATAACTTCTAGATTTGTTGGACTTTCTATATGATCATATAAATAACTTATTGGTGTATCTATAAAATATGAAATATTGCTAATTTCTTTTTCAAATTTTTCAATTCTAGTTATATCTTCCATAATGAGCTCCCCTTTTTTCGGTATTTATTATACTTTAACTTATTTTTTTGTCAATTTTAGAGCTAATTTATGGCAAAAAAAAACCATTCTCATGGTTTTTTATTAAATTCTATTGAATTTATTATTTTTCTTAGCCATTGCTACAGCGCTAATTGCAATTAATGCTCCAGCAGCTAGGATTGCATATGAAGCAAATGCTCCAGTTTCTGGAGTACCTGGTTGTACAGGTGTTCCTTTTAAGTGAATTTCTTTACAGAAATATTCTGGCATGTTATCTCTATCATCTACTGACGCAGTTAATGTCTTGTCGTATTTATCGCTTGAATCAATACGCCATACTTTAACACAAAGTTCACCACATTCGTTGTTAGTAGCGTCTTCAGACAATTTTACGATAATACTTCCTAAAACTCCATATCCACTCGCAACTTGTTGAGCAGGTATAACAGCTCCTGCATTACGTTTCATTGCAGCTGGAGTAAATGCATTACTAGTTACACTAGATTTTGTGTAATAAACTGCACATCCAAAATCTCTTTTACCAGATGCTGCTGAATCATAAATACATGTAAAATCTTGTAAAGATTTAGGAGCATCAGCTGTACTTGCAAACGGTTTATTAGTATTTTGTGCTGTTGCATGTGTAAATACAGCAGCAGAATTTGTAACGTTTTCATTAGCTTTAGCTGTTTGAAGTGTTAAATTCTTAGTTGTATATGATTGAACAACATAACCATTAACACTAGCTGTTTCTGTTGCAGGGTCTGGTTTTCCAATTACATAACATTCTGATTGACCTCCAGCTTCAATAGCATTAGGTTCACAAATTAGATTAACTGAACCACTTATTGTGAATAATTCTGCATTAACAATACCTACGAAAGCAAATGAACATACACTTAGAACTGTCATAAGTAAAAATTTTTTAACTTTTTTCATAATACCTCTCCTATACTTATTTTTCCTTATTCTGATAATATTATAACACGAATTTATATAATGTGTTATTTTTTTTTGAATTTTTTATATTTTATGTTATCATATATAATATAGTATAGAATAAATAGTGGTGATTTCATGAAGAAAATAGTTATTATGATAAAAGATAAAACCTTAGTTTTTAAATATCGTACAAATAAACCAGTTGAACCTAATCTACTTAACACCAATGTTATCTCAAATAACGAATTAATTTTTAGTGATGAATATTTACAAGAAAATACTAAATTAGTTAAATTGTTTATTGGGGATTTAGCTAAAGAAAGCGAAATCAATGAAATATCTGTAAGTAACAATACTATTGGGGAGTTAGTTATTGGTATTTTAAAAAATATTCCCAAAATAGACAATTTTTACATTACAGATGATGTAAATCTTTCTTATGCGTTATGTGAATCTATTATAAAATCAAAAAATATAAAGAAAGTTAATTGTTATGGAATACCACAATTTATGATTGAAACTCTTGATAAAAATGGAATTGCTGTAGATTCAAGATATGAAGTATTGTTTACCAGTAATTTTATGGCCGAAAATAATTTAACCTCTTTTTCAAAAATGTACTATAAAACTAATATAAGAGTTGGTGATATTCTTCGTAATGAAGATATAAATGATATAAAAACTTTTATGGCTATAAATAAATATTTAAAAGTGATACATTTTGACAAATATTCAATTGATAATATTAAAACTATAATTCAACTATTAAAAGAATCAAAAAGAAAAAATATTTTAATTGAGATACATGATGATTTAGATAATAATGATGATGTTTCTGAACTTAAAGAGATTAATAAAGAATTAAAAAAGAAAAATAAAATTACCATTTCTTTAGTATATTCTAAGGACTACTTAGAAAAGAATTATTTACAGCAAATTATTTTTACAACTTTAAAGCTATGTGCAATTATTATATTCTCTATTATTGTAGCTGTATTTGGTTATGTTTTATATAATAATTATCAATCAGAAGTAAAAATAGATGGTATAAAAAACGAACTAGATAAAATTATGAAAGAAGATATCAATACTAATCAAGATGATGAAGATAATTCTGATAATGGAATGATTAATTCTTATAATAAACTTTATGAAGTTAATTCAGATACTGTTGGATGGTTAACAGTAAATGGAACAAAAGTTGACTACCCTGTGGTGAGAACGACAGATAATAGTTATTATTTGAAGAGGAATATATATAAAGAAAAGGATTATAATGGTTGGGTATTTATGGATTATCGTAATAGTATAGATACTCTTGATGATAATACAATTATATATGCTCACAATAGATTTACTAGTGGAGTTATGTTTGGATCATTGCCAAATTTAAGAAAAGATAGTTGGCTGAATAAAAAAGATAACTATTATTTAACATTTAATACACTATATAAAGAAGGCAAATGGAAGATATTCTCTTTTTATGGAATAGATGTAACAAGTGATTATTTAATAACTAATTTTATAAATGATAATGACAAACAAGAATTTATGGATATGATTACTGCTAGAAGTGAATACAATTTTAATACTAAAGTTGGTACTGATGATAAGATAGTAACTCTATCTACTTGCTTAGATAATAATCAAAGATTTGTTGTACATGCAGTACTAATAAAGGATAACTAAATATGAAAGACTTAAAATGTTAAGTCTTTTTTTAGTATTATGGTATAATATAAATATATAATATGGAGGGGTTACGATGAATATAAGTGACTTAAGAATAATATTAGAAGAAATTGTACATGACACTTTATATACATTTTCTAAATTAAATAAAATGCAAACAGATGGTTTAAAGAAAATTAGAGAATATTTACATACTAGTGATAATTTTATAGAAGACTTAAGAGGAATCATTTCTACAAGAAATAATGAAAACTATTTTGCTTATGATAGCTATATAATAGATTTTCTTCTCGATAGTTCTGATGATATAAAGTTAGAAATATTAAATAATCAATACAATTATAATGACATTATACGAAGTAATGATATTTATATTGCTATTTGGAATTCATTAAATATCACAAAAAAAGTTGCTTATTTAGAAGAAAAGAAAAGATTTAGCGATATAGATCTTCTTTTAATAAAGAACTCTGTTCTAGAATCAGGTAATTTCAAAGAAAATATTATTCTAAATGAAGTATTAAATAATGAGGATATTAGAAATAAAATAGAATCTTTTTCTATAGAATTAAATTATTCTTATAATTTATTGTCAGCAATTAATTTAATGGACTTTGATATGTGTATTATTTTAACAAAAGAAACTTATACAAAGTTTTTATTAAAGAAGTGTAAAACTTTTGATGATTTTATGAGTCTATATGAAGGAAATAAGAAGATATACAATTTAATTCTTAATAACAGTTTAATTTTTGGTAATAATGATAATGAAAAAATATATAACTTTATATTAAATAATCCTAATTTTATTGGCAAATTTAGTAATAAATATTTGGATTTATTTAATATTGTTGAAATCACTAAGATGAGTACTATAAATGATTTGGATGCTGATGCATTCAGTGTTATTATGCAAAGACTATATAAGTTTAATGAAGAAAATGCGATGGAATACTTTAGTGAAGAAAGTTTAGAAAAATGTTCTAAACATAGCATTACTATTTATCCTTTTAATAATTTTGATGACGAATATCAAAAAAAGATATTTACAAACTACTCTTTATTTAATAGATTTATTGATACTATTATGATTGAGGCGATAAATAATTATTTTAGGGAAGAAGATATTGTTAATATTCTAAGGAACGATACTTTTATAAAAGATATGAGTCCTTATGCGATAGAATTATTATTGAATAAATTAAGTTTTAAGTCAGCATTTAACATGTTACAAAGAAAAATTATATTTGAAAAAATAAATAATTTAAATGTTAAAATAGATGCTAAAGATTCTTTATTTATAAAAGGCTTTCTCGATAGTCCTGTTTTAGTTTATAAATCTGAACATAGTATGTTATATGAAATGTTAAACTTACTTAATGGCGATGATTTACTTTATTATATAATGCTTCCTTATATTATTAATGGTCTTAGTAATTACGAAATAATTAATTTAGTAATAAATAAATCATTGAAAATAACTACTATTTTAGAAGCAGAAGAATTAAAAAATAAGTTAAACTTAACAGATATTATTAATTTAATAGATAAAGTGTTTGAAACTTATATAGACCTAAATATATTTAAAAATAAATATTTGGCTAAAAGTTTGTTTAATTTAAGTGATGAGCAATATGAAGATATTAATTTTGATGAAGTTAATTATTTGTTCGAAACTGTACGAATGAAGTCTATTTTATCTAAACAAGAATCTAAAGTAACTGTTTTAAGTTATAAAAGTATATTAACTTGTTATTTAATTTTAGGACTTGAGGAGACTATTGAAATCGTTAATAATGGTAATAAAAATATTACTTTAGACGATATTAAAAAACTACAAAAAGAGATTATAGATGAAAAAATATTATTATTTAAAGAGAACAATTCATCTGTATTTCAAAATATGGCGAAAAAGATTATCAAAAATTTAGAAAAGATTGAAGCAACAGATGATATTAACGAATTTGCAATAGCGGTTAGAAAGAATACTTATTTAGATAATATTATTTATTTAATGCTAGATAATAATTTTGATTCTTATAATGGAATAATTGATAAATTATATGGATATAAGAGATACTATAATTATGATGAATTTGCTTCAAAAAAAGAACTATATGATTACACTAATAAATTTACTGATGTGTATTTAAATAAGAAAGTTAAAGAATATAATAATGAATTTGAAAAAGTTATTTTAAATAATTTCAAAGTTAGAGAAAATGTTGTTTATAAGAGAAGAAAAGAAATTGGTAAGGAATATATTAATAAACTTAAGTTTAAATTGTTTGTTAGAGCTTTAACTGATACAAATAAGAATTCGTATGCAACATATTTTAAAGTCTCCTTCCCTATTAATGAAATAAAACAGAAATATATAAAACATCTGGCTAATGAAGATGTTGATTACGATAGTATATTAGAACATGTTTTAATTCCTACAGCTAACGAAAGATTTGATAAAGAAAATTGTTTAAATAAATTAGGGATTAATAAACCAATAAATACTGATCAATACTCTAAATATTTAGATGACTTAAAACATGTAACAGAATTGAACTTGAAGATAGATAAGTATAAAGATAGTTTTGATACTGAGCAAATTATTGTAATTATGAATTATATTTGCTATCAATCAACTATTAATTTTGAAATAAGTAAAAAATATATTAGAGAATTTGATAAACTCGCTTCTTTAATTGGAAATTTAGATGGGGAAATATATGTAGATAAGTCAGCTCTTAAATTTATTTATAAAGATAATATGGACATCTATAATATAGAAGAAATAATAGAATATAAAAATTATATTGATATTTTAGATGATATTATTAAGAAAACTTTGAACTTTATAAACAGAACGATGGATGAAGACAAAATTAGAAATAGTTTTTCTCATGATTATTTTAAAGCTATTAATACAGATAATTTCATATTCCCTATTAATTCTAAAAACTATGAACCTAAAAAACGTGTTTTTGCATTAAAAGATTTAGAAAAAATATTTAATGGATATGATTTAGGAAATTATAAAAAGTTAGATGAAGAATTGAATAAATTCTTATTTGAAAGAAAAAATCTTATTTTGGTGGCAGATGGCTATTATACAGGAATTGTTGATAATATGGGAATTATCATTTCGAAATGGGACAAAATAATAGACTATGTTAAAACTTTAAATGTAAATATTGAAAATCTAAGTTTAATAAGTATTGAAAATATTATGACTTTAATAAATTTTGAAGAAAATGATTTTAGTAAATCTATTGATAGAGAAACGATTAATGCAATATGTGAAGATGGATATTATGAAATCAACGATTTGAATAAACGTATTGATATGTTAGTGGATTTATTTAAAGAATCATTTAAGATGGTCAGAAAATCTGTTCCTTACTTATGTTATAAAGACGATGTTTATAGAGTTGAAGTATTAGATTCTTATGATGGTGATATATTAAAAGCTTGTAAAGGATCTTTATATAAAGTTGGAGCTATAGGAAATGATTTCTTACACTACTCTATTCTAGATAAGAATGGATTACAAATAGGTATTTATAAAAATGATATATTAGTATCAAAGATACTAGGAATTAGAAATGGTAATACCGTATATCTTAATGCTTTAGATGGTATAAAAGACGATAACTATAATGAACTACTTAGATTATTCGCTAATGAAATGATAAGTATAACAAGAGATGATGTTGAACCGATTGAATTTATAACTATTGTAAATAACGATCACTATACTAGTAGAAATGGACTTAAATTAGATACGACGATATGTCCGATAATAAATAGTCCAATTAATAAGATATATTATGACTTTGAAAATTTCAGTGAATATGATAACTTATTAAATGTTGAAGATATCTATACAAATTATGAAGATAATATAAGTACTCTTTTGGCTAGTAGTAACGTAGTTGACAAGAATAACTTTAAATATTATGACGCTGATGATAAATATTATCGAATAAGGAATAATGTTATTAAATTAAGTAATAATATTGGAGAAGAATATTTGAATAAAATTGATACGATACTTTATCTATGTAAGATGGAAGATGAAAGTATCGATATAAGTAATATTACTTTAAATACAATGAAAAATATTTATCTTGGTGATGACTATGTGTTATTTGTTACTGAGAAAAATAATGTTATTAAATTTGTCTTACCTTATGATGAGAGAGCTAATAAAGAAATTGCTTTAATTATGGAAGATATAGCTAATGAATAAATAGAACTGCCTATGTATGGCAGTTCTTTTCTTGATTTTCTTTAATATATATATTAGAATAAATCGAATAGGAGTTGATGATATATGCTAAAAATATATAATGCATCTGCATGGCAAGGAGAAATTATTTTAAAAGATCATATTGAATTTACTAATGGAATATATAATACTGGATTACATGGGTATGGAGAAATATATTCTGGTAATACAGAAGTTAAGATTGCTAATTATGATTTCCATAGATTGATTGGTTTTGAAGAATATGTAAAAAGCATTAAGTTAAGCGATGGATTTGTTAAAGATTTTATTTTATTTCACCCACTTAACTATGATTTACTTGCTGAAAAATCTAATAATGTTCCTAAAAGTGAAGAAGCTTATTCTTTGTTTGGATTAGATGAAGAAGCAATTTTGTTATTCACTGATTGGATTACACTGCAAGCAAATAGTGGCGATAAAGTAAAAAGAATATTTGGAAGACATCCAGAAACTGGTCTTTATTTGTTAAATCCTGATGCATCATTAACAATGTCCATTCCTAATAAACCTGAAACTAAGCAAGAATACGAAGTTTTACAAAGCAAAACTTTAGGTAAAAGATTAGTATTAAATAAAATGGACAGAAAAATATAATATATTTTTGAACTCCAGTTGGAGTTTTTTTTGTAAAAAAAACTTCATACAAATATGAAGTTAGTTATTTTTACTAATATATTCTTCTATTATTTTCTTGTTTTCTTGAAGTCTTGTATCTTGATTATTTATTTCTATTGCAATATTTACATATTTAAGTGCGTCATCTAAATTAGAGTTATAGAAGCAGTCAATAGATAATAAGTCATAGATAGTTTCATTCCATGCTTTTTCTTCATTAATATACGAAATTGTTTTTTCTTTTATTTCTAAAGCTAAACGAAGATACTTTTCACTATTTACATAATCTTTTATTGTGTAATATAAATATCCTAAATCAAAATATGGTTCTCTTAAATACGGAGCTTCTTTTATAGCTTGTTCATACCACATTATAGATTCTTCAATATAGTCTTTATGAAAATAAGAATAAGCAATGTAACGCATTGAGGCACAACGTTCATCTTTCCATGTTGCTGTTGGTAATTTAAGATGCTTGTGTAGTGTAGATATTGCTTTATCCCACTTCTTATAATACATATACTCTCTCCCTAAATAATGTACATTACGATCATCATCAGGATCTTCCTTTACTGATAATTCAAGAAGTGGTAAGTATGACGATCTTGGTTTTGTGAAGTCCTGATAATGATTTAAGACCATATTTTGTATAAGAATTTCTTTTTCTTCAGTAAGAGGTGTTAGTACTTCATGAACGGGATGTGTCCATTTATAATCATTTCTTGTGTGAATTTTATTCAAATAAAAAGTTGTACCTGGATTACCATATTCATCAAAACTCCAATTATATAAATATTTAGCTCTAGTTGCATCTTCTACCCAACTATTTTCTAAATGCTTACGCCATCCACGTTCAAATCTTTCGTCTAAATCAGTACAAATACATATATCTGTATCTTTACTTACATAAGAGAGTGATTTATTTCTAGCAACATCAAAGCGCCATGGAACAATTTTTTCTTGATATACTTTTATTTTGGGACATTTTTTTAAGAGCTCGATAGTCTTATCTGTTGATCCTGTATCAAGAACAACTATTTCATCAGCTTCTTTCATTGAATTATACCACTTTTTTACATTTATCTCCTCATTTTTTGTTATCGCATAAACCGAAATTTTATATTTTGACATTTTATCACCTATTATAATTTATGTAAAAAAAGTAATTATATTAATAAATTACAGTACTTTCTATGATATAATCTATATATAGTAAAGTGGTGACATTATGAGTAAACTTAAAGAAAAAAAAGATAAATCTAAAGTAGATAAAAATAATACCAAAAATAGTACTATTAATAAAATTACTGATTTTTTCGATATATTTGGTAAAGGTCTTAAAAAAAAGAAGAAAAAAGTAAAAATTCTTACTGTAGCTACAATAGTAATCTTTATTTTAAGTCTTGTTGGTGTCATCTGTAGTTTAAAATCCTTTTTTTATAGACAAGAAAGTATAATTGTCAAATATGATGACGATAGTAAAAAGTTTGTTCAAGTAGCTAATGGATTTGTTGTAGAAGCTATGTCTTTAGAATCTGGAGATGAGCTTCCAACAATTGAGAAATATTTTAGTGAAGAAATTGAGATTCAAGAAGATGCAACAATACTTTATTATAGAAACGATGAATTGCTTTCTTTAGAAGAATTCACAATTGAAAATGAAGGAGTTCTTTATGTTATTGGTACTGGTGAAGTGGTTGTTGTAATTAATAATGGTGAAGAATATAGAATTTTAATGACAATTAGAGATACTACAAGCCCTGTCGTTTCATTAAGGGATGTATCTATTACTGAAGGAGATACTCTAGATTTAAATTCTTTTGTAGAAATATACGCTGACAATAGTTATAATGAAATGTATAATATTGCTCTTGAACAAGAAGTTGATTACTCTGCTCCTGGTGATTATGAGCTTAATTTAAAAATATGTGACTTTTCTGATAATTGTATAAATCAAATTACTAAATTAACAGTTAATAAAAAGGAAACTCAAAAACCTAATAACGATAAACCAAATAATAATACTAAACCAGGTGGTAATGGTGGTAACAATAGCACTGGCGGAAATAGTAGTAATAGTGATAATAGTGGAAATGGAAATACTGGTAATAACAACTCAAATCCAGGTGGGAATACTGGAAATAATGGTAATAGTGGATCTGGTGATAATAACGATAATAAGAAACCAGATAATAATCCTAATACTCCTAATAAACCTTCTGCTGAAGAACTCGCTCTTTATAAAAAAATAATGAATGTATATGAAGAGACATATTCTGCATCACCTAGTAGTCTATCTCTAAGTAGTATACATAGGTCCTTTAAAGATGCTGTAGGTAAATATCGTTCAGACTTAGTATTAGACGATACTTTGTGTCATGTTGCTCGTTTAAGATTAGTTGAAATTTCTAGAATACAAAAAGGAAATGCTATGAAAGATATTAATGGAAATCTTTATAATAATCACGTAAGACCAGATGGAAGTAAGTTCCAAACATTTACTCAAGAATTTGACTATGTTTATAATACTAATAATTATAGTTTATATCTTGGTGAAGTTTATTCTGCTAATCAAGACTCTATAGAAGATGCTGTAAATGCTTTTTATAATTCAGCAGGACATAAAGCAATATTGATGGATATGAATTTCAAAAGATATGGTGTTGCAAAGTATTTATATGGTAATAGTATATTTTATTTAATTATATTTGCAAAATAAAGATGTTCTAACGAACATCTTTATTTATGCAGTTGGACCTGTAGGTCCTTGTGGAATTGTTAAGTTAAGAACAAAGTTTGGAGCTGTTCCTGTTATAGTCGCAGCTGCTGATGATCCTGGAGCTCCTGTTGTGACCGTTCCTATTGTGATTGTTGGTGTTAATCCTGTTGGGCCTGTACTTCCTGTTGGACCAGTTGGACCTGTACTTCCTGTTGGGCCGATTGGACCTGTTGGTCCTGTAACTCCAGGTAATCCTTGTGGGCCTGTAGGACCAATTTCACCCACTAATCCTTGAATACCTTGTAGTCCTTGTGGACCTGTGCTTCCTGTTGGACCTGTTGGGCCTGTACTTCCCGTTAATCCTATTGGACCTGTTGGTCCTGTAACTCCAGGTAATCCTTGTGGGCCTATTGGTCCTGTCTCTCCTGTAGTTCCTTGAATTCCTTGTGGGCCTGTAGGACCAATTGTCCCCTGAATTCCTTGTACTCCTTGAATTCCTTGTGGTCCTGTTGGACCTGTTGGACCTTGAACGCCTTGTGGACCTGTTGGACCAGTTATACCTGAATTATTTTGTTCTCTAAATCCGCAACAACATCCAGAAGAAGGATGATTTTTACTATAACAATTAACTTTTTTTCTTGCATCTTCTAATAGACAATTATTATTCATATTTTACCTCCCATTATATTCTATTCCAATTTTTCAAATCGTCCATTATAGAAAAACAAAAAAGAGAATTATTCTAAATAGAATCCTTCTCTTTTTAAATATGGGTCAATTTCTGATAATTGACTATAATTACTTCCAACTGTTGTTACAGCTTCTTTAAATGTAATTGTTTTTTTGGAATCATTACAAGTATAGTTCACTTCACCGCTATAAGTTTTTGCTGCTTTTTCATACACTTCTTCATCTTGATACTTAAATTCTTTTTCATGCGTTCCGTTTAATAATAATGAGTAATTTGAATACTCTTCAAATCTTAAATCATATCTTTCTGTTAATTCATATCCAGTATTAAAATCAAATGACGTCGCTTTAACGTAGCTTTTTAGTTCACCTTGGGCTTCTATTATTAGACTTGCTTTTTTTGTTACACTATTTTGAAAAGCGTCAGTCGCAACTACGTATACTGTATATACTCCATATGTTGTGAACTTTTTCTCAGTTTCACTGTCTTGGAATGAGTAATTACATCCACTTGGGTCTTTGCAACTTTCAACAAAACTACTAGCATCGTATATATCGCCTTCATTTATTTCGACATTTCTTATTTCGAGTTCTGGAGGTGATGTATCAACAATACTAACTATTCCAGTCTTGCTAATTCCTTTATATGTTACTGTAAATTCATAATCGCCAACTTCTTCAAGTACAACATTTGTTAAGTCTAATCCATATTGAAGCTCGTCTTCTAATTTACCAACCCCTGGCTTAACATAGCTACTACGTCTTATTGGAAGACTATCACCTATCTCTATAGTAACATGTAAAGGAGTGAAATCTTTTTCTGTTGGGTGGTTTTTATACCAATAAAAGAAAACTGCTAAGCAAATTATAACAATCAATGAACCTAATGCTGTTCTATTTTGAATTTTTTGGGCTGATTTATTTTTCTTTTTTACTTTTTTTACTTTTTTATTTTTATTTTTTTGCTTTTCTTTTTTTCTTTCTTCTATATCTATAGGTTCTGGAAAAGCGGCGTTTGAAGTAAGTGTAGCTTCTCCGTCGCTATTTATTAGCGCAATGGAAATTGCTCCATCACCTTTAAGTCCCTTCTCATGACTTATTAATTCCAGTGAATTTTCATCATTATTTATTTCTTCAAATTTTGGTATTATTGCCGATAAATCTCTTTTAATTTCAGTTCTCTCTTCACTTTCATCAATCATTGTAGGAGTTATTGTTACTTTTTCTTCTTGAACTTGAGTTTGTTCTTCTTTAGAATCTTTATTTTGATTGTTCATATAACCAACTCCTTCCAATTCTCTTTATTCTTCTCTATTATTAATATACACTTTTTTCAATATTTTTTCAATATAAAAAGCACTTAATAGTGCTTTCATATTATCTGCTACGAGATTTTATTTCATCGTTAACATTTTCTAAATCATATTCAAATACAACATTTGATTTATCTTTGTCAGGAACTCTAATTTCTATTTTGTAATCTTCTGGAGTAATTTCTCTTCCATCACTAAATTCTAAAGTTTGTTCTTCTTCATTTTCGTTAATAGTTTCACTTGTTCTTACACGATAATTTCCTTTATTTACAAGATTTATTTTAGCATTTAACTTGCTTAATTTTTCTCTAAGTTCTTGACTATATTTAATTTTTATTCCATTTTTTAGAAGTGATATAGTAACTGAATCGCCTTCCATCACTAATGAAGCAGTTTTATTAGCTAATTGTTTTTCATTTTTGGGATTAAAGGTTAACTTTCTTGTACTAATTTTAACTTCTGATGGATTATTCTCTTGAGCTTGAATTGGTTGATTAAGTGGTTCTGTTTTTTCAATATTTTCACCTAAAACATTTTTAAGGAACTCTTCTTTAGTCATTAATGGAATCAAGAATCCTTGTTCTTCTCTTACTACACCACTTGCAATTAAATTTTCAACAACAGATTTTATATTTTCACCTGATAATTGTTCTAGATTGAACATATTATATACTAAATATCCAAGAGGTATCGGTGTGAATTTTTCACAATAATCTATTATGTATAATCCAATTTTTTTAATATCATCTGTGCTTACTGGTTCTTGAATTGGAGCATTTATTGCTTTTTCATAAATTTCCATTAATTCATCACTTAATACTTTACTATCAGCTTTTGATATTTTTTCAATTTTATATTGCCCAATTTTAAAGTCATACTCTTTATGTTCAAATTCTAGAAATAATAAATTATTTTTTAATTCTAGCTTATAATTTAAATTATTAAGAGCAGAATGATTTCTAATTATTGTATCTAATCTTAAATTTAATATGTCTTCAAGATTTCTATTATTTACATCTACTGGTGTTAAACTTGTTGTTAAATAATTTATGTTGTCAATCAAACTGAAGAATATTTCTAATTGTTCTACTTCAACTATTTTCTTATATGCATTATCCAGATTTTTAATTTCTTCGATTCTAATCTTTCCTGTATTTATAGATGCATATTTAGGATTTCCTTCCAATATAAATAAGCTTTGATTTACTTCACTTGATAAATTTGTAGATGGTGCAACTATTTTTCCACCATTCCTTGCTTCCATAATCTTTCTTTGAAGCTCTTCTTTTAAAATCCTAATAACTTCACTTCTATATTCTTCTTCTACATTAGTATTTATTGTAGTTTGAGGTTTTACAGTTTTGTAATCTTTTATTTCTTGTAGCTTAGCACGCATTTCTTTTTTCTTTTCACGTCTATCTTTTAGTGTATCAACAATATTTAAGTTATTTGTTTTACATTCAGCTACTAATCTTCTTCCCACTATTGAATTTTGAGCTTCTATAAATTTAAGTAATACAGAAATTTCTTCGTTAATGACGATTACATTTTGTGGATTGCTTTTTCTTTCATAATCCAATTCAACAATTCTTTCTTCTGCTTCAACTATCATTTCATCTCTTTGAGCGATGAAATCATTTAAGCTGCCACTAAATTCTACTTCATTCATCGGAATATTTTTAACCTCAGGAACACTTAGAACAAATACATTAAATTGTTTTTTGATATTTAAGCGATCTCTTGATAATTCAATTCTTAAACTCACTAGTTGTTGATCTAATTGTTGCGCCTCTTCTTCTAAAGAAACTATACTATTGGCGTTATTAACATCTAAGAAATTGAAAACAGCTTGAGATTCAATCCTTCTATTTATATCGTTAATCATTTCAACAATGTTATTTAGTTCATTTACTTTATTAATGTAATCTTCCTGTGCAGCGATGTATGATGGATTTCTTAAATCAGCATTATTTCTACTTGGAGGAATGGTTCCACTATTATATGGATTACTAGTTCCCATCGGATTAGTTCCTGTTCCTGTAGAATTTCCATTACTTCCATTTCCTGGTGTTGGTGGTATTGGTTGAGGTTGTCTTCTTGATCCATTATTTTTAATTGCTACTATTTTATTGGCAATTTCTTGGTCAACAATTTCTTTATGGAATGAAGGAATATTTGGATTTTTATAATTAATTGTAAGAATATTTGTATTTTCATTAAGTTCTATACTTTCAATAATATCTTTTGAAAATTCATTATTATATATATTATTTTTGAACTCGTCGATTGAAGCTGTTAATTTTGAATATTCAGATAATAATTCTTCATCTCCAAGGCCATATTTTTCTATTGAAGTAAAGTCAATCTGTCCATATTCTGGTAGCAAAATAGAATTTATGAACCACAAGAAGTTTTCACCATATCGTTGATTTAATTTATTCCAATGTTTGTTTTCTATTTGACGAGTTACTTCTTTCTTGTCTTCCATAGTTAAATGTGGATATATTAAATCATTATTAATTAAATCATTAATTTTTGAATCAATTTTAGGTAATCTTGATATTGATGGTAATTCATTTACAATTCTTTCAAATTCTTCATCGAATTCATCAAATAGTTCTTCCATGTCGTAAGCAAATTGAGATTTTTCATGATTCTTTTGATCTTCTTCGCTTAAGTTGTATTCATCGAACATTGTTTTAGCAATATCTGCACTAACAATTTGACTTGTAAATTTGTTGATTTTTTCATTATTGAAGTCTATATTTAAAGTTTGAGTTTCTTCATTGAATTCTATATTTAAACCAATGTCTCTACCTGAAATGATCATATTATTTATTAGACTCATTAAATTTTCATATGCATTTGCAAATTCTGGTGTTCCATATGTTTTATTATTTAATTTTTCTAGTTTTTCTTCATAGTCAAAACTATATTGGCAAATAAAATTGTAAACATCTTCTCCATATTCTTGGCATAGTTTTCTATTGTATCTTTCTTCTGCTTCTTCAATAATCTGTCTTTTTATTTCGTCGTCTAAATAAGTTACTTTATCAATATCATTCCTATATGATTCAACTAAAGCTTCTAGTTCTCTATCAGATGCTTTAAATTGACTAGATAATTGTCTAACTTTTTCATATATTTTTTTCATATTTTGTTCTACCATTATTACGAACAAAGATGTAGAGCCACTATTATTTTTCTTTGGTGAAGGTGTATTCTCGTTTGAACTTGGACTTGGTTGAGGCTGTGGATTAGGCTCACTGGTATGTTGAATATTCTTTCGCTCCCCATGAACTCTATCTAATACAGCATTAGTCTCTTCTTGAATACGATCAAATTCAAGTGGGTCTTTTAAAAGATTTGGAAGATAATCAATTAATGAATCTAATTTAGCAACTAATCTATTTAAATGTTCTTTTGTTTTTTGATCAGTATCTTCTTTTTCTATTATTGCTTGATTTTTTCTTATATTAGATTCAATTTCACCATATATTTTTCTAATTAAATTTTCTGGAAAGAACTTAATAGACCTTCCAATGATATAATTTTTACCAGTTAAATCTTTGTATCTTATATGTAATTCAGCTAATGTTGAAACACTTGAGCTATATCCAATTACCATATGCCCTGTTGGTGTTGGATAGCTGTCTCCTAATTTATTTTCTAGTTTTCCAATTAAAGACATTATAGCTGAATAATTACTTGGAACGTCTTCTAAATATTCTCCAAGTTGATCAAAGTCTGTTTCTATTTCATCTAAAAGATTGTTTGTAGAATCAACTAGATTTACAATTTGTTCTTCTGCTCTAATAATTGTTATTTCTTTATCAAATTCATCAAGTTGAGATTTTTTTATTTCTAATTTTTCATTTAATTCATCTACGTTAGCTGGATTTTCTCTAATTTGGCGAGTGTAATTGTTGATAAGTAAAAGGAACATTGTACGAGTTTCATCGACTTTATTTGATTTATAAATATTTTTAGCTAAAGTTCTCATATTTCCATCTAAGCCTTGATTTAATACATCATCTGCTGGAGTTGGATCTTCTACTGGTGGAACTGGATTATTTAAAGGTGTTCTACCAATATTTTCGTTAGGTATTGTATTTTCTTCTTCAAAATATTCATCTACATTATAATCATATTGATCTGATTGTAAATCTTCCAAAACTTCACTTCTTCGCTCACTACCAAATTTTAAAGCTTCTTTAAACTTATTTCTTACTCCTTGAGCTATACTACTTAATCCTCTTCTGACTTTTGCCATCCTTCATTCTCCTTACTTACACTTATGCTACTAAACTCTTAATAAAATTAGAAACCTTCTCTTTATCAACTGGATTTGTGATATCTACAAGTTGATCGTACCCTTCTGCATCTTTTACAACATAAGAAGCTAGAATATCCACTGTACCATTTTGATTGTCCAATGAATATACAGCATATTCTTTTCCATCTATTTCAACTACAGACAAAAGCTCTGCATCCATTATTTCTCCAGTCTCAATTTCTACTTGGAATTTTTGATTATTTTCTCCCATAAAAATTCCCCTCCGTCTTCTTTTTCTTTTTTGTTTTTATTATATCATATTTTATTTTTTTTAGCCATTATCTTTATTATAGACAACTCTTATTTTTGAAAGCTGTTTATTTAGAATTATTTCTTCTTTTAAATTATCTTGTTCAAATATTAATAATTCAGCAAACTCCCATATGCTAAATGACGCAATGAATGAAATAATTTCTTTTAAATAAGACATTATATCAAAATAATAAGAAAGAAACAAAAATATAAATCCTATAATTCCGCAGGCTAGGAAGAAGGAACTCTTTCTTTTTATCGCTTTAAGTTCCATCTCTTTACTAATAGTTATTAAATTAAAATGATTTTTTATTAATTTTCTAACAATTATTTTTTCTTCAGCTGTAAAATTTTTATTATGTATTTCTAAAACAAATGGATAATCTAATGGCATATAAGCTACCTTTTGTTCAATTGCATCATAAAAATCTTTTTTTAAAACTATTCTATCTGTAGTTGAAAATTCTGATACTATACTATTCATATCTTTAACATTTAGTTCGATATAAGCTTCATTATCATTTATTTTTAGTTCTGTTATCTTCTTATAGTTTTCAAATTTTTCTTTTTGATATTTTTTTAGTTTTTCAGGGGAAGCCATATAATCACTACTTTCTTGTATTTTGATAGTAATTTGTTTCTGCTATTTGGTCAGCTAAATAATTTAGCTCGTCATCATCATAATCTGCTTGATCTATCATATATAAAAGTTCTGACATGCTACCACATTTGCTAGAATCTATATTATATCTTTGTAGTGTACTTACTTGATTGTCAGTTAATAGTAAACCATTATTTCTAGTTTTTAACATATTTTTATCAGTATCTTTTAGTCCAACTAGTTCTTCAATTTCATCATTTGTCATTTCATTTGCCATAATTATTCACCTTCCTTTATAAATACACCTTTATCATTTTTTTTATAAACTCTTTTATTATTTTTATCTATTTTTTTTAGAACGGCGTCTTCTAAGTCTATTCCTAGAAATTCAGCTATTCCTAATGTAAATATCATTATATCAGCAAGTTCTTCGTTTAAATCATCTTTTTTTTGACGATACGCATCAAATGCTTCTGCAACCTCTCCATATAAATAACAGAATTCTTTGTTAACATCAGTGGTATTGAATCCTTTATTTACTTTATTTTGAAAAACTTCTTTTTGTTTTGCCTTTAAATCTATCATATTAATTACTCCTCTTTTACCATTTATAAGTATATCATATATCCTTAATCAAGTCTTTAAAAACAATAAAAAAGTAAGATTTTTTCTTACTTTTTTAGTCCTTCGATTGCTCTTGCAACTCCAAGCAATCCATATTCATATGTTAAACCACCTTGTTGGTATGCAATGTATGGAGCTCTTATTGGTCCATCAGCACTTAATTCAATAGATGAACCTTGTGTAAATGCTCCAGCAGCCATAATAACTTTATCTTCATATCCAGGCATATCCCATGGCATCGGTATGGAATTTGAATCAATTGGTGAAGCTGCTTGAATACCTTGAACGTATTTAACCAAGTCTTCTTCATTGCCAAATATTATATTTTGAACAATGTCTGCTCGATGTTCGTTGTATTTTGGTTCAACATTATATCCTAAATCTTCTAGACACGCACTTGTAAGGATTGCTGTTTTTAGAGCACTTGCAACTACACTTGGTGCAAAGTATAAACCCTGTAAAATGCTTTTGTTGATGCCTAGAGTTGGACCGACTTCTCTTCCTTCTCCTGGACAAGTAAGTCTTTCTCCTGCTAAATCTACTAAGTCAGAACGTCCTGCTATATATGCACCGTTTGGAGCTATTCCTCCGCCTAGATTTTTAATAAGAGATCCAACCATTATATCAGCACCAACTGTAACAGGTGTTTTACTCTCAACAAATTCACAGTAGCAATTATCAACCATAATGATAACTTCTTTATCTACTTCACGAATAGATGCTATTGCTTTTTCAACTTTATCGATAGTTAAACTTTTTCTAGTTGAATATCCTTTACTTCTTTGAATCTCAATTAATTTTACTTTATTATTTTTTAAGTATTCTTTTATCCCTTCATAATCAAAGTCATTATCTATTAAATCTATTTGGTCATATTTTACTCCGAAAGCAGCTAAACTACTATTATTAGGAACTATGCCTATTACTTCGTGTAGTGTGTCATAAGGTAGACCTGTTATAGATAACATAGTATCATTGGGACGAAGATATGAAAATAAAGCAACAGTAAGAGCATGTGTTCCTGAAATAAATTGACTTCTTACTAATGCATCCTCTGCATCTAGAACTTCAGCAAATATTTTTTCAATATTGTCACGACCAAAATCGTTATATCCATATCCTGTTGTGCTATTAAAGAATCCTTCTGATACATTATATTTATGGAAAGCACTTAAAACTTTTAAAGAATTTTGACGACAATTTTCATCTATTGATTTAAATATGTCGCTTATTTTTTCTTCTTCTTTTTTTATAAAATCTAGTGTATTTTGTGTTATACCTAATTCTTCTAACATATTAACATCTTCCTCCATCTATTTTTAATATACTATCATTTAAGTATTTTGAATTTGCTGTGAAATATATTGCTTCAGCTATCTCTTTTGGTTCGGCAAATCTACCTAATAATATGTGCTTACATTCGTCTGCTATTTGTTCTTCATCCAACTCTTTTAAAGCTTCAGTCTTAACCCATCCTGGACATACACAATTAACTCGTACAGTTGGCGCATAAGCTGCAGCAAAATTGTGAGTAAGCGAGATTACGCCAGATTTTGAAGCATCATAGTCCATACTATATGGATAATAAGAATCTATAGCATTAGTTGATGAAATATTTACTATTGAGCCATATCCTTGATTCTCCATTAAAGCGCCTACATGTTTGCACATCAAGAAGGTACCTATAAGATTAACGTCTAGAATTCTTCTAAAGTTTTCCACGGTCTTATCTTCAATAGTTGAATCAATAGCAATTCCTGCATTATTTACTAAGTAATCGATTGATCCAAATTTTTCTTTTACTTCGTTAATCATTTTTAGAACACAGTCTTCATTTGAAATGTCACATTTAATTGTTATAACTTCAACATTATATTTAGAAATTATTTCCTCTTTTAATTTGTTTGCTCTTTCATCATCAGTAACATAATTTATAATTACATTGCAGTTGTTTTCAGCAAAAATACGCGAAGTTTCTGCGCCAATTCCACGGCTTCCACCTGTCACAATTACTGTTTTTTTGTCATAAAAATTATTCATATAATGCACCCTCCTTTAATAAAATTTATTATAGCACAGGTTATGTTTTAATGTTATAATAAGTTCAGGTGATTGCATGGAAAGTTTAGTTGGACCGCAACAAAGACAAGAGATAATCAATATGGGTAAAGAATTCGCATTTGAAGGATTAGATGCACGTTATTTTAAAGCTAATAATGCTGAAGAACTTAGGTTATTCAAAGAAGGTTATGAAGAAGGCTTAAAGATAATACAAAGCAATAATAATCAAAACCAAGTGCAAGAAACACAAGGTATGAAAAGGGCTTCATAAAGTAAACTAAGTATGGTTTACTTTTTTATTATCTCAACGTATTTTTTATACTTTACTATTTCTTTTGTAAATATAGATTCATTTTTATATGGACTTATAATATAAGTTTTATTTTTTGTACGAGTTAGAGCTACATAAAACAATCTTCTCTCTTCCTCATATGGATAATAGTCTTTGGTATTATTAACATATTTTAATATTTTTTCATCTTTTATTTTAGTGGGCATTCCAAGTAGTGAATCTTCAATATTAATCAAGATTACAGCTTCACTTTCCAATCCTTTAGATTTATGCATAGTTAAGTAACGAAATTTTACATTTTCTAAAGTATAGTAATCATTATCTTGTGTAAATGTAGAGTCAATATATTTTGTTATGTCTTTATTGTTTCTACCCAGAACCATAATATCTTCTATGTTATCTTCTTTTAGATTATGTAAGATTTTTTTAAATGTACTAATTTTGTCATCAGAATAGTAGATAACTACAGGCTTTTTAGTATGCTTATTGGAAATTAAATTCTTATGCTGTTGAGCTTTATTTTTCATAACAAAACTACCTGCGACATTAATTAATTCTTGAGGATTACGATATGTATTTACTATTTGAAATATTTTGGCGTTTGTAAAATAACTTGTAAAGTCCAAGAATATTTGTAAATTACAGCCAGTAAATCTGTATATAGATTGAAAGTCGTCTCCAACTGCTAGGAAATTAGCATTAGTTATTTTAATTATCTCATTTATCATATTAAATTTAGTAATGGATGTATCTTGATATTCATCAACTATAATATACTTCCATTTCTTTTTTAAGCCATGTTCTTTTAAGACATTAATACTTTTATTAATCATGTCGTTAAAATCTAATGCTGATTCATTTTGTAGTTCTTCTTCATATTTAAGATAAATATTTATGATTAATAGAAGAAGATTTTTATTATGAAAATATTCTTTTATATTAAATGTATATTTTATTTTCTTTAAGATAGTTAGAAAATATTTGGTATCGTAGTTATTAGATTTAAATAAACTTATGAATGTGTTTATTAATCTTTTTAAATTATTAATATCTCTTTCTTGATAATTTTTGCCTAAGATATTTTTTAAAGTTTTAAGATATAATTGATTATTTGGGATAGTAGTATCAAAGAAGTTATCAATTATATTATTTAGAAAGTTATCAGGAGCTATTTGATATTCAATGTTATTTTGATGTAATATTTCTAAAGCTAGTTTATGGAATGTATAAACATCAATATTGAAATTATAGTTTTTTAATATATTATTTTTTAAGTTAATGGTAGCATCATTAGTAAAAGATATACACAAGATATCTTCTGGTTTAATATTTTTAATTTTAACAAGATAGACAATTTTACCTATTATAGTTAGACTCTTACCAGAACCCGCTCCAGCTACAACAAGAGATGCTCTTTCGTTAGATAAAACTACCCTACTTTGGTAATCATCTAAGGGATAGCCATTAATATTATCTAATATTTTACATATTTTTCTCTGCTCATTTATATAGTTGTTGTTGTGGATATCTATAAAGTTATCCATATTTTTATAGTCATGCAAAAAAGATCTTTCTTTTGAAGATTTGTTTTTTTGATGCAATGTTTCTAAATAAAGACTTTTATAGTCGTTTTTTAATGTATTAATTTCTTTTAAAGTTATATATTTATTTTCAATTTGGTTATAGAAATCGTTTAGTGAAATATATAATCCTCCTATTCACTTAACATACATCTGATTTCATCATATAAATATGGTTTAAATTCTTTAATTGGTAAAGGTTTGTTCGTTGTAATTGATGTGAATACAGTAGAAGATACTAGTTCAATAATCATAAATAGTTTTACTTCAGGATTTTTAATATTAACATTATTTTCTTTAATATCTTTAGTAAATAAAGTTAATAGTGATGAATCATCAATAAACGAAGAAATTTTATCGTTATAAATTCCCCATGATAGATTTTTAGAAATAAAACTTAGTAAAAGTTTGTTTTTGATAAATTCATCTATTATATAGTCAATAACAAAAATTATTCGCTCTTTATAATCGTTTATATGTTTACTTGCTAATGCATCAAGAGCATCATAAAATAATTTTTTTGATTGTTTAACAATTAAATAATCTTGAACATCATACTTATCCTTGAAATATAGATAGAATGTTCCTTTAGCTACTCCAGCTTTATCAACTATTTCTTGTATTGAAGTATTTTTTACTCCTTTTTCTGTAAATAACTTAAACGCTGAATCTAGTAGCTTGTGTTCTTTTTCTTCCTTGTTTTCCTCTATTTTCTTACTTAAACCTACACGTACCATAAGAATCACCCTTGACCTAATTTAAACGCACTTTATATAAAATGTCAAATTACTTTTGTAATATATTCTAACTTTTTTCATATAATGTATAGTAAATATTGACTTTTGGTCATTTTAGTAGTATCTTTATTACTGACCAAAGGTCATTTTGTAGAAAGGAAGTTAAAAAATGAACAAATTTGGTGAATGGGTTTGTAAACATAAATGGTTAATAATTATTGTAACTGTATTATTATTTATACCTGCTATATGGGGATATGCTAATACAAAAATTAATTATGATATTTTAGTCTACTTACCTAGTGATATTGAAACATTAAAAGGAGAAGAAATTCTTACCAATGATTTTAATATGGGAGCTTTCTCTATTAGTGTTGTAGAAAATATGGATGATAAAGATTTAATATCTTTAGAAAATAAAATAAGGGAGATTGATACTGTTACTAATGTTGTAACAATAAATGATATTACTGGTGTTGCTATACCTGTAGAAATATTACCTTCTGCTATTTTAGATAAGTGTGCTAAAGATGATACAAAGTTAATGTTAATAACTTTTTCAGAATCAACTAGTGATGATAAGACATTAGATGCGGTTCAAAAAATATGTGATTTAACTCAAGATAGTGTTCATGTTGGTGGTATGAGTGCTATGGTTTTGGATACAAAAGAATTATTTAATAGTGAAATGCTACTATATGTAATTATAGCTGTAATATTTTGTATCATTGTATTAATGATTGCACTTGATAATTATTTAGTTCCCCTACTTTTAATAGCTAATATAGGAGTTGCAATTCTATTTAATATGGGAAGTAATATTTTCTTAGGAGATATCTCATATATAACAAAAGCTGTTGCTGCTGTATTGCAACTTGGTGTTACTACTGACTTCTCTATCTTCTTATATCATAAATATGAGAAAGCTAAGAAAGTTTATAAAAATAAGGATGAAGCAATGAGTAATGCAATAAGTGAGACTTTAGTTTCAGTGTTTGGTAGTTCACTTACTACTATTGCTGGTTTCTTAGCATTGTGTACTATGAACTTAACGTTAGGAACTGATATTGGTATTGTAATGGCTAAAGGTGTAGTATTTGGTTTACTTTGTGTAATTACTTTATTCCCTTCTCTACTACTTGTATTTGATAAGATTCTAGAGAAGACTCAGCATAAAGAAATATTACCTAAATTTAATGGAATTAAGAACTTTATTATGAAATATCATAAAGCTATATTTGTAGTATTTATTATACTTTTAGTGCCTGCTTATTTAGCACAATCTAAAACATCAGTTTATTATAAGTTAGACGAATCTATTCCAGAGGATTATGGTTATTCTATTGCTACAAAAGAATTAAAAGAGAAATATAATATGGTATCACAAGAGATAGTATTAATAGATGCTGACATGAAAGATGTTGATGCCAACAAGATGATTGATGAAATAAAGATGTTAGATGGAATTGATTTTGTCTTAAGTCCAACATACTTTAGTAAGTATGGTATTTCTGAAAATATAGTTCCATCATCAATACAAAGTATTTATAAGACTGATGAATATAAGATGATATTAATTGGATCACTTTATGATATTGCTACTGATGAATTAAATGAACAAATCGATAAATTAAATGCAATAGTTGATAAATACGATGAAAAAGCTATTGTTGCTGGTGAAGGACCTTTAATGAGTGATTTAGTAGAAATTACTGATACAGATTTTCATAACGTAAACTATACTTCAATTGCTGTTATATTTGTATTAATGATGATAGTTTTAAAATCTGTAACATTACCTATTTTACTTGTTACAGCAATCGAATTTGCAATATTTATAAATATGGGTGTTCCATACTTTACAGGAACAAGTATTCCATTTATTGCTTCTGTTGTAATTGGAACTATCCAGTTAGGAGCAACAATAGATTATGCAATTCTTATGACAACTAAGTATTTAGAAGAACGACAAAATGGTAAGAACAAAAAAGAAGCAGTAAGTATTGCTTTAGATAATTCAATTCAATCTATATTTGTTAGTGCAATGTGTTTCTTCGGGGCTACTATTGGTGTAGGTATAGTATCTAAGATAGATATGATTGGTTCTTTGTGTACGCTTATTGCACGTGGAGCGATTATAAGTATGTTTGTTGTACTTTTAATTGTACCTAGTATTTTATTAATATTTGATAAGGTTATTACTAAGACAACTTTAGGTTTTAAGAAAGGAAAGATGATTAATGAAAAATAAAACTTTAAATAAAGTGACAGCTTGGGCTTTAATTGCTGGTTTAACTATGCAAGCTGCTCCTGTATGGGCTTTAAGTAAAGATGAAACAATATATGCTAAGTTAAATAGCGATGGTAGTACAAATAGTGTTATTGTTTCAGAACATGTAAGTGATAATGGAAATAATATAATAAATGATAAAAGTAATTTAAATAATATTAAAAATGTTTCAGGTGATGAAGTATTTAAGAAGAACAATGGTGAAATTACTTGGGAAACTAATGGTAAAGATATTTACTATCAAGGAACAACTGAAGATGAAATGCCGGTTGGAGTAAGTATTAAATATTATTTAAATGGTGAAGAAAAATCAATTGACGAAATGATTGGTGAATCTGGTAACGTTAAAATTGTGTTAAGTTATGAAAATAAATTAAAACATACTGTATTAGTTAATGGTAGATATGAAGAGTTATATACACCTTTTGTTATTGCAACTACTACTATCTTAAGTAATGAAGAAGTTAAAAATATTAATGTAAAAAATGGTAAAGTTATTGACAATGGTAATAGCAGTATTGTACTTGCTCTTGCTTCTCCTGGATTATCTAAAAGTTTAGATTTAGATATGTTAGATAGTTTAGATGAAGTAAGTATTTCTTATGATACAGATTGTTTTGAACTTTCTTCTATATATTCTGTTGCAACTAGTAAATTATTTTCTGAAAGTGATTTAGATATATTTGATAAGACTGAGGTACTATATGATGCGATTAATACTCTATCTAGTTCTAGTAAAGAGTTGGTTAATGGTTCTAATAAATTATATGATGCTTTAAGTGAAATGATTGGCAGTGGTAATACCTTAACAGAAGAACAATTAAAGGTAATTGAAAACCAAGCAGTACTTGCTGCTACTCTATCAGTAGATGATGTAAAAACAAAAATTAAAGATACATTAGGTAATGTTAAGATATCTTATAATGAAATAAATAATGCGATTAATGAAGCTATTAAGAATCTCGAAATTAGTGATGAAGAAAAAGAGATTTTGAAGAAAGTTATTAAAGAAAACTTAAGTATTGATAGTAAAAAACTAAATGAAGTATTAGTTAAAGCAACTGAAAACATTAAGTTAACTCCTGAACAAAAAGAGATAATTATAAAGAAAGTATTGGATTCTGTAGCATTAACAGATGAAGAAATAAATGGAATTACAAAGATGGCAGTTAGTCAAGCTATAGCTGGTGTTAGAAATAGTGATGAATACAAAAATGCTGTTGCAGCTAAGAATGCTTTTGAACAAGCTGGAATTCAAGATGTAATAAAAGTATGTACTGTTGATAATGTAAATCCTGAATATTATGAAATGTGTGTAAAAAACATCAATAATATTGCTAATTACAAACAATTAGTAGTATCTATAAATACAATGGAAGCTACTGCTAGTAAAGTTTCTGCTGAAGTAAGTGTTTCTATAACATCACAAATTAATGCAAAAATTGAGAGTCAAATCACAGAACTTTTAAGTGATGAAATGATTAAACAAATCACTACTGAAATAGTTAATAAAACGACTAATGAAATTAACCAAGTATTAAAAAATTATGTAACTGATGAAAATATAGACAAAGTTATAGATGCTATCAATGAAACATTAGAGAGTACTATTGGTGATAAAATTAGTGGCGAAATATTAGATAAGTTAATGCCAGTTGTAAGTGAGAAATTATCTCAATTAGTTGCCCCTAAATTAACTCCTGTTGTTAATAAAATAACTAATGAAGTCGCTTCTAAAGTAAGCGTAAGTGTTGCTTCTACTGTTGCTGATCAAGTTAAAGATAACGTTTTAACGAGTGTTAATTCAGAGCTAATTAATCTTGTAGAAGGATTAGAAAAATTTGATAGTGAAGGAATTCAAAAACTTGCTCAAACTATTAATGGAGATGTAAAAAATATAGAGGCAAGAATGGAAGCTTTAATTAATTTAAGTAATGAATATAAAACTATGGATGATATTGATAGTGAAGCTGATGGTAGTTCAAAAATCATTATGATAATTGATGAAGTAAAAAAAGAAGAAGAAAAAAAAGTAAACAATGAAAAAATTGTTGAAGAGAAAAAAAGTTTTGGTGAAAAAATAAAAGGACTATTTACAAAATAGTTCTTTTTACTTAGGAATAGATGTTTAATAGTGTATAATATCTATGGATGTGGTTTAATGAAGTATATAATAATAGGAAATGTAATTGGACTTATTGGATCTTTATTGATGGTATATGGTGGCAGTGTTAAAAAACGTGAAAAAGCTATCATAGTTCAAACTATACAGATGGCAATATTATCACTTAATAATTTAGTGCTTGGTAGTGTTTCTGGATTCATTATTAATATTATAAATATAGTTAGAAATATTTTAAGTTATAAGGATAAACTTTATAAACCTATTATTGTTTTAATAATTATAGTTTCTATTTTACTGACAATAAAATTTAATACACTTGGTTTTATTGGATATTTGCCATTAATAAATAGTATTATTTTTATTTTATTTATGAACAATAAAAGTGATATAGGATTTAAGATATTGACAATAGTTTATGTATTATTTTGGTTTGTACATGATATTTATATAAAGTCTTATACGACAGCTTTATTTGATGCACTTACAATAGTTACTAGTTCTTATGCTATATTTAAATTAAAAAAAGAAAAAAGACAAAATTAATTGTCTTTTTTTATGATGCAAAAACTTGTACCCAGTATGTTCTACCATTAAATGTATATTTTCCTATTCCTATTCTCTTATATGTAGGATCAATAATATTTGAATAATGATCTGGAGAATTCTTCCATCCTTCACAAGCAGATAAGTCTCCACTATATCCTAATGCTAAATTTTCACCATATTTATAAGGAGTACTCATTCCTTTTATACTGAAGAAAGTAGAATATAGAGTATCCCAGCTCTTTCCTCCTGGTCGAGTATGATCAAACTTATTGGAATATGCTATTTCCATTGCTTTAACATTAGCTGCTACACTAAGATTGCTATCTAATGTTAGAGCTCCTACTCCTACTGCAGCACGATATTCATTTGTCTTTGTTAAAATTGTATTGACTGATCCAGCATTTTTCTTATTTACATCTTCTGCTTCAGGTATCATATTTGAAACAGTACCATTGAAACCTGAATAGTCCATTTCTGTTTTTGTCTTACTTCTGCTTATTTCTTTTCTTGTACCATCACTAGATACTTCGTAAACAACTTCTTGATATGTTAATTTCTTTACTCCATAATTATAAGGTATAGTTTTTAATATTTCTTTTTTAGTTTCTTGTGTTACTTTATTTTCTCCAGATGGATTTGTATTATTTCCATCAGGATTTGTATTATTTCCACTTCCACTATTTCCATTACCACTAGGATTAGTGTTATTATTTCCACTATTACCACTATTTCCACCAGAACTATTTCCACCAGAACTATTTCCACTTGTATTTTGTCCTGATTTCTTATTTATCACTAACTTTACAGTTTCTTCTACACAATTGTTTGATTCATCACAAACAGATATAAGTATTGAATAAGTACCAGCGGCTTTTAAATTAGCTGTCGTTTCGTTTTTAAAAGTTGCTATATATTTAGAACTACCACTATTATCATTATATGAATTAATAAAACTATTTACATCATAAGAAGCATTCTCATATATAGCGATTGATTTAAACTCAACATTTGGTTTAGTTGTATCAACTATGTTTAATACTGATTTATATTCATTTTCTTTATAAATGATAGTAACATCATAATTATTTAATTTTGTAATATCTGGAGTTAATTCTTCGTTATTAATACTATATATAATTTTAAAGTTTTCTTCTGCTTCTTCACTTGGTTCATAATTTTCAATAAAATCATTTATGCTAGGAGTAGATGTATTAATTTCCACTTCTACTTTTTCTTTAATATAAGGTCCATCTTCAATATTTCTTGTTGGTTCTTCCTTTTCTTTATCTACTAATGGAGGAGTTTCAGCATTAGCCTGTGTAAATCTTTCACTTATTGATAAACCAAGAAATAATGCAGCTAATATCGTTAATACAGATATTAATATACTTTGAATTTTATATTTTAACATAAAGCTCTTCATAACTACATCACCTATTCTTTTTAAGTATAACATATAATATTTAAATTTTTTAGATTAAATTTAAAAAATATGTCTAACATTTACTTAATTTACTATTAATATCATGATATAATAGTTGTTATAATAAGAGGAGAATGGTTATGAACGAATATGATACTAAAGAATATTTATCTAAAGTAAATAAGTACTGGAATGCAGCTAATTATTTGTCTGCTTGTCAATTATATTTATTAGATAATCCTTTATTAAAAAGAAGTTTAAGAAAAGAAGATGTTAAGAAAAAAATTGTTGGTCACTGGGGAACTGTTCCTGGTCAAACTTTTATATATACACATTTGAATAGAATTATCAATAAATACGACTTAGATATGATTTATATATCTGGTCCTGGTCATGGTGGAAATGCAATTGTTAGTCATGTATATTTAGAAGGAAGTTATAGTGATATTTACCCTTCTGTTTCGCAAGATGAAGCTGGGTTAAAAAAATTATTTAAACAATTTTCTTTCCCTGGAGGAATATCTTCACATGTTGCTCCTGAAACTCCTGGATCTATTAATGAAGGAGGGGAATTAGGGTATAGTTTGGCGCATGGATTTGGAGCTGTATTTGATAACCCAGATTTAATTGCTACTGTTGTTGTTGGAGATGGTGAAGCTGAGACTGCAAGTTTGGCCACATCTTGGCAGTCTAATAAATTCTTAAATCCTAAGAATGATGGTGCTGTATTACCTATTTTACATTTAAATGGTTATAAGATTAGTAATCCAACTATATTATCTAGAATAAGCGAGGATGAGCTTGTTAGTTTCTTTCATGGATGTGGTTGGGAACCGATAATTGTTTCAGGGTCTGAACCAGAATATATGCATAAAGAGATGGCAAAAGCATTAGATAAATGTATTGAAAAAATTAAGAAAATACAAAAAGACGCTAGAGAAAATGATAAGTGTGAAAGACCAATGTGGCCAATGATTGTACTTAGAACTCCTAAGGGTTGGACTGGTCCTAAAAACGTTGGTGAAAAAGTAATTGAGGGAACATTTAGAGCTCATCAAGTTCCAATTGATATGAGTGAAGATGATCATTTAGATTTATTAGAGCAATGGTTAAGAAGTTATCATCCAGAAGAATTATTTGATGGTTTAGGAAGATTGATTCCTGAATTACAAGAATTGATACCAAATAAAAATAGACGTATGGGAAGTAATCCACACGCTAATGGTGGTCAGTTATTGAAAGATTTGATATTACCTGATTTTAGAAAATATGGTGTTAAAGTTGAACAACCTGGAAGTACAGAAGCACAAGATATGATAGAGCTTGGACATTATGTAAGAGATGTATTTAGACTAAATGCTAATAATAAAAACTTTAGAATATTTGGTCCAGACGAAACTATGTCAAATAGATTGAATCATAGTTTTGAAGCTGAAAATAGAAGTTGGATGGGAGATTTATTAGATAATGATGAATTCTTATCTAGAGACGGTCGTATTATGGATGGTATGCTATCAGAGAATATGTGTGAAGGTTGGTTAGAGGGATATCTATTAACTGGAAGACATGGATTCTTTGCTAGTTATGAAGCATTCGTTAGAGTTATTGATTCTATGGCTAGTCAACATGCTAAGTGGTTAAAAATATGTAAACATTTGCCTTGGAGAGAAGAAATCGCATCGCTAAACTATATCTTAACAAGTAATGTATGGCAACAAGATCATAATGGTTATACTCATCAAGATCCTGGATTCTTAGATCATTTAGCTTCTAAGAAGGCGGACATTACTCGAATGTATTTACCTCCAGATGCTAACTGCTTACTTTCTTGTTTTGAACATTGCATGAAAAGTAAAGATTATATTAATGTATTAGTAGCTTCTAAGCATCCAAGACCACAATGGTTAACTATGGAACAAGCTGTTAAACATTGTACTCAAGGATTAGGTATTTGGGATTTTGCAAGTAATGATCAAGATAGTGATCCAGATGTAATAATGGTTTGTGCTGGTGAAACTCCTACTCTAGAAAGTTTAGCAGCAGTTTCAATTCTACGTGAGCATTTGCCAAAGTTAAAAATTAGATTTATAAATGTTGTTGATTTATTTAAGTTACAAACTAAGAGTAAACATCCGCATGGATTAAGTGATGAAGATTATGATGCACTGTTTACTAAGAAAAAACCAATATTATTTAATTTCCATGGTTATCCTTCATTAATTCACGAATTGTTATATGAAAGATATAATCATAATATAACTGTTAAGGGATATATAGAAGAAGGTTCTATTACTACTCCATTTGATATGAGAGTTCAAAATGAAATTGATAGATATCATTTAGTTATTGAAGTATGTAAGATGGTTCCTAATTTGGGAAGTAAAGGAATTTATTTAAGTAAATTAATGCAAGAGAAGTTAATTGAACATAAAGAATATATTTATGAATATGGTGTGGATATGCCAGAAGTTAAAGATTGGAAATGGCAATAAAAAAAAGTTATCGAAAGATAACTTTTTTAATCGCTTAAATTATCAGTAATATTGTCTTCTTGATTATTTGAATATTTATCTTGATTATAGGATAATGAATTGTTTATTTCTCCACTATCTTCACTGATATTAATTTTCTTTTTTGGATAACTTTTTTTGATAATTTTTATAATTATATAAAAAATTAATAAAACTCCTGATATAGCAAATGATACTATAGCAATATTATTAAATGTATTTGTTAAATTATTTACAAGATCATTTGCAATTTTGTTTGTTTCTAAATTTATAACTTTATTTAAGACAATTCCGAATGCTAAGTTTCCTATTCCATTAAAAAGTGATACAGCAATAAGATGTTTAAGAAGACTTTCAAATTTAGTTAGAATTAAAATTAATATAATGCAAACTAAAATTACACCAATTGCTATATAAATATAATAATCATTATAAATAAAATGAAATACTTGTTTATAAGCATCATTTTGTGTTAAAGTTTTATCTTCTGTTAATTTAACTTCCAATTCATCTAATTGCTTATTTATTTCCTCTATATTTACTTTTTTTCCTGTTGCTTCTTCATATTTAGAACTAGAATTCTTTATTATTTCTTTTAGCTCATCAGTATTAGGAGCTTTAGCATTTGGAATACTGCTAGAGTATTTTAAATAGTCAGTAATTAAATTTCCTATTTCTTCTGATATTTGTTCTGTATCTATGTATTCATCTATTTCTTGATACAAATTATTATTTTCTGAATTAGGAATTATAGATGAATAATCTACATTAATTTTCGAATTATTAACTATTCCTAAAAGATTATCTCCTGATAGAAGATTACGCACAACAAATATAGAGCTAATTGTTGTTACTGCCATTAATAACATTAGACTAATTATTGTTGATAATATTTTTTTTAATATATTTACCATATAAGACCTCCATATATTATTTAATTATAATAAAAAAAGTCATAGGCTGGAAGTAGCAAAATGACTTTTTATTAAATAAGTTTTTTCTTTTTGATGATAGCTATAGCTAATATTATTAAAGACAATAATGATATTATTAATAAATTTATTACATTATCACTTGTACTAGGGTTTTCTTCTTTGGATGAATTATTATTTTCTTCTTTGATATCATCTTTAGAGCTTTCTTGTTCTTTGTTTACTTCTTCATCGCTGTGGTTTGATATTTTTTTCCACTGAGCTATATAGTAAATAGTTCCTGTTGCGTCAGCATCTTCAGATGATATTATTGGATTAATTGATGGAGACCATCCATCAAAATAATAGCCATATCTTTGAGGAATAATTGTACCATCTTCTAATTTTTTGGTCTTACCTATTATCTCGCGAAATTTTGGAGTATCTACTTCTGGTTCTAAATCAGTATATTCTTGATTTGAGAATAATACTTCTTTGCTTACACCATCTGTATATATAACTTTATATTTTTCTTCTCTATCATATCTTAATGTTATGACATTTGATGCCGCATCTTCTGTAAGTGTTAGAGATTCTGGTAAAGTATAGTTATAATCTTTATCATTATAAGTTGTATTTTTTGTTATGTCTTTAGCTTCGATGACACGACCAACTTCAATATCACTTACATTTTCAATAATTTCCCCATCTTTTTTTCCATTAGTATAATATTCGTGAACTACATTGTAACTAGTTATTTTATGATTTACATAAACAATCATTGGTACCATATCAGAAGTATACATCCAACTTGTTCCGTTATAATAAAATCTCATACTATTTTTTTGTTCACTTGCTGTATCTAAAAAATGTGTCCCTTTTGAATTTTGAAATGACTTATTATAAGCATTAATCCAATATTCGTCTTTTAATGTTAATATTAACATCCATGGATATTCTTCTTTAGAAAATTTAGAATTTCCTCCATCGTTCTCAACAACTTCTTTGCTGTACCCATTACTATGACCTCTTAAATTAGAATATTTACTAGTATGACTGGTATCTGTACAGCGAATTTGTACAGCTCCATTATCTGATGTAAGAGATTCTATATTTGGAACGGAAGGTTTAGAAATGCTCGCTTTATAGTCAACTGATTTACTTTCTTTTGAAAAAATTATTTTTGGTTCTTTTAAGCTTAGATTAAAAATTAAAAATGGTAATATAAAAATGACTGTTAAAATTGTCAACTTTTTTATTCTTTTCATACAATATACTCCTATTCTTAATATTATTTTATATTATGAATAATATTTTATCAAGAGTATATTGAAAATATTTTTTAACAATTAAAAAGTTATTTGCTTTGTTAGCAAATAACCTTTACTTTGTTAAATTTCTTTTTTTGATTGTAAATATTATATATGTTATTAAAGATATAACTGCTATAGTAAATGCTGCTAATATATAATCTGCAGTTATAGGATTTTTTTCTTCTGGATTTGGAGATGTTGGCTTTTCTTCTTCATCTTTATTCGAAGGATCGTTTGGCTTTTCTGGTGTGTAATCTTCATCACCTAATGGTTTCCATTCAGCTGTAATGTGAATATTATCATCTGAATCTACTTCTGGTTCTCCCCATCTTACAAATTCATATCCTTCACGTTCTGGATCTTGAGGATAATCGCTACTATAGTCAGTTCCCTTTAAAATGTCTATTGTTTTTATTAGACTATTTTCAGAATAACCATCGTACCAAAAGACGCTTATTTTAGGTATAATAGGTTGCACTTTAATATCAACATAATCTTCTCCATATAATTCAGCTATTTTGGCTGTTACTCTATTTGTTACTTCACCGTCATTATTAGCTTTGACAAACAATACCAGTTCTTTCGATCCATTTTCTGGGACAAAAATATTACTCCAAATAACAGTATGTGTTTCTGAATCATATTTTCCATTATCACTAGCAGAAACAAAATCCAGTTTTTCATCTAATTTATCAATTATTATGGCATTACTATTTTTTAGGATTCCATAATTTTCAAGTTTAATTGTGAATTTAAATACTTCTCCTACATAAGGAGTTTTATTACTTGCTTGCATAGTTAGATGAAAATAGTCTGAAAATTGAGGTTTTTCGTATCTTAAGACAATTTCATTTTCTACATCTTCTTTTAAGATTAGTTCTTCTTCCGGTAGTGAGTTTTTAAAAAGAAATTTCACTTGTTCTTCTTCTACTTTTCGAGTACTCCAAGCAGGATTTTTTTCAACAAGCTCTTGAATATTTATACTTTCTCCAACTCTTCCAATCTTATCTGCTATTGTTACTGTTGCTATTTTTTCCCCGTTAATATAATACTCTCTTGTAATCTTATAACTTACCTCTTTTTCAGTATGTGTTGTCCATATTGTAATTGGATATTCGGCATCATCAAAATACCAATTATCTCCATTTGAAAACATATATATTTTTACTTTTTCATTTGGATTATTAAGATAATGCGTTCCTTCTTTTGCTGCAAAACTTTTATTAAACATATTTAAAAAATAATTACTATCTATGGTTATTTCACTCATCCATGGATATTCTTCTATAGTTGCATAGCTTAAATGGCCATCATTTGGTATTACTTCTCCTATTGATAATCCTGCAGTACTGTTAGCTAAAGACACGTAGCCAGCATGTGTTCTTGTATTATTATATCTAGGATTAGAATTAGGATAGCTGATACACTTAACATATATATATCCTTCATCATTAGTTGTTGGAAGATCACTAAATGTTGGTTTTGATGGTTTATTTATATTTGCTAGATATTCGATGCTATTACTTTCTTGATAATGTTTTGATTGTATTTCTTTAGAAGATAATTCATAGATAAATATAGACATTATAAGAACAAATATAAATGTTGTTAATTTAGTTATTTTCTTCATATAAAATACTCCTATTCTTTTTTTATTATATCATATAAGATAAATATTTATAATAGTAGTATTTTATTTTTTAGAGAAGATATACTTACTCTTCTCTATTTAGAAATGATTTCCAATTACTATTTATATTTGAACATTCATATAACATATTAGTTGCGTAATCTATTGAGTCAAATAAATTTTTAGTACCTTTTTTAGTTTTTCTATAATTAGCTATGTTATTTTCACTTATACCAAGAGATGTTCCTTCAGTATAAGAATCTATATCAGCTCCTATATATAAAAATTCCCAATTAGAGTGACCTTCTATTAGTTCTTTTATTTGTTCTTTATTATAATCCTTAGAGGCATTCTCTAATCCATCTGTTGTAATAACAAATAAAACTTTATTATCTTTAACTACTTTATCTAAATTAGTTATAGTAGTACCTATTGCATCTAATAATGCTGTACATCCTCTGACATAATATTCTTTTTCTGTCAATTCTTTAACATTCTTAATGTCTACTCTATTATGTAAAACTTCATATTCATTATCAAATAAAACCGTTGTTATTTTAGAATTATGATTCTTAGCATTCTGTTTATTCAAATAACTATTATAACCTCCTATTGTGTCTTTTACGCATGTTGACATTGAGCCGCTCCTATCTAGTAGAAATACTATATCTATTTCTTTATTTTTTTTCATATAAATTCCTTCTTTCTGATATAATAGTACTACGATAAATTATTAATCAGGTCGCATGAAAGGAGACATTTTATGAATATAAATGATAAATTAAACGCTTATATTAATGAGAATTTACATAATGAAGGTATGTTCTCTTTTAAAAAAGCTAGATATGAATTTGAAAGAACATGCTCTTGCAGTGGAGATAGTTTGTGTGATATTAAAGATGAATCCCCAGCTTTTTCAAAAGAAGAATTAAGTTTTGGTAATATAGATTATTATATAAATAAAAATAAAAATGATAATAAATTTCAAAAATTATTATTTAGTTTTATAGATAGAAATGATATCAAAGATAGTGAAGTCTACAACAAAGTTCATATAGATAGAAGATTATTCTCCAAAATAAGAAGTGACGATTCATATCATCCAAGTAAAGAAACTGTTATTCTACTAGGCCTTTCCTTAGAACTTACCGAAGAAGAAATTGAAGAACTTCTTGAAAGTGCTTCTTATTCTCTTCCTAAAAATAATATATATGATTTAATCATTAGATTTTGCTTTATTGAAGGAATATATGCATTAAAAGAAGTTAATGAACTACTAGATTCTTATAACTGTAAATTATTTTCATATTAAAAGTCAAAACATATGTTTTGACTTTTTTTATGTATTAAATAATAATTTTTTTTGAGTGTCTGGATTAGGAAGTAAAATAGTACTATCACATAATTTTGAAAATGTACTAAGATGCATAGCACAGTAGAATTCCACTTCGCCAGTATTTATTGAAAAGAATTTAATTATGGGATTTTCGAAAGATTCATTTATAAAGATATTTCCTTGTTCAAAACTTTTTAGAAGATATTGTAAAAGGTTTTCATTGTATACTTCTTTTGTATGTCTATATGCATAATAAGAATAATAATTATCTACTTGCTTCTGCTCAATTGCTAAAATATGGTCATTAAGTCTTCCTATTTTAGCTTCATAATTCATTAGATTTTGTTCTAGGGCTGTTCTATTACTTATAAGTCTTTGGCGTTTTTGTTCAAGTTCTTTATTATCATTTTCTAAATTACTTAAATAATCATCTTCATAAGTCGATTTTTTCAGACCAATTTCATTTTGAGGTAAATCTAATTTATGAAATGGAATATCAAATTTATTTTTAGAATAACTAACAAAAGGATATAATGATAAATAAGAAAATAAAAGATCCAAATAATTTGAGTTAATATCATCCAATTTACCATTCAATATATTTAAAATCAAATAATTTGCTAATTCTTTAAAATATGAATTCGTTTCTAAAATAAAAGGTAGAGTGTCTATATTAATCTTCGTATTTTTTTCAAAAAGAAATTCTCTTTCCTTCATAGTAAAATAGTCCTTACGTTGATATGGTTGCAAGTCAATTACTTTTAATTTCTTTGAATTTTTTTTAGTTACTTTTTTAGGTGGTACATTAAACTTTATTACCTTACTAGTAGTTTGAATGTCTTTAGATATTTCCATTTGTTTTACTAAAGATAAAAAATATTCTATTTGATATATTGAGCCATTGTATTTTATTTTATTAGCTTCAATTGTAAAGTTATTATTTATAATTATATCAATTATTATTTCATAATCTCTTCCACTTAAAATATTCAAATTATTATAATTTATTTTAAAATATAATAATATTAATTCTATTTTTATGTATATGTTAAGGTTATTTAAATCTTTAATGGCATCATAAAAAGAATTATTACTAGTAACAAAATTATTTAAAGTTTCTAATTCTTTTATTCTCATCATTATCCCTCTTTTACTGGGGTATTATTATAAAAATTATTATAATAGATAATTATTTTATAAATTGTATAAATCTATAAATTTATCTATTTCTTTTTCTATATTATTTTTTTCTTTATTTGATATATTAGTAGATAATAAGTTTATTTTGTTTAATATATATGCTTTTTCTTCATTATCTATATCTAATTTATAAATATCTTCTTTTAGTTCATCGTACTTATTATTTTTCTTCTCTTCTTCTATTGGTAAAGAGAAAAAATCAGATAAACTTTCACTTAGTTCAAAAGAGCTTTTATTTTTTATAGTTAATCCCATATATAATCACCGTTTCTTATTTTAACAGAAAAATAGATATTTTAAAAGATGAGTTGTTAACTCATCTCATTGAATAACCAAAATCTTCAAAAGTTAAGTTTATATCTTCAATTAAGTTTAATAGCTTATTTATATTTATTATTACTTTAAAAACAGGATCACTTAATTCACTATTACGTAATTGAATTACAAGATCATTCCCTTCAACAAATATTTGACCTCTTATTGAAGCTTCATTTATTAAAGAGATAATTTTTTCATTATCAAAAGCAATATCTTCTACATTATTTAAAGATTTCTTTTCTTCTCCTAGTTTATTTTTATCTTTTTTGTATCTTTCTATTTCATCAGTTAAATCATTATATCTTGCTCGTAGTTCAGTTATTCTATCAAAATTTTCTATTAAATCTAATCTTTTTATTTCTTCAAATATCTTTACTGCTTCTGTAACAGACTCTTCAATTTGTTCTTCTTGTATTTTAATTTGTCTGTCTAATGCTCTTCTATCAACTTTATTATTCTGAGCTTTTTCATCCATATATGTTTTTATTCTAAAGTCACTTAATGATACACTAGACAAATCTTGTTCTAATGATTGAATTATACTAACATAAAGAGCAAATAGGCTAGCTATTATTTCTTCTTTATTTAAATCATTAATATTTAATCCAGATACTTTTGTATTAGATAATAAAATATATTTTTGAGCTTCTTCTGATTCTTTGATATTACAATTTATTCTTTCGATTATCCATTTATTTAATAATGATTCTTGCTCTTCTAATGATTTATTGTAGAAAGAAGAACCTAATTGTTCTGCTTTTTGTATTAGCCAGAAGTCCTCACTAATACGATATTTACTTGTTTGAACTTTATATTGCCCTGGTACTGATTTTGTAAATAAATCAATAATATCATCCAATTTTGTTTCTTTTATACCTTTTAATTGATATCTAACTTTATCTGTAGCTAAATCAAATCCTCTTTCATAGTTAGCATATTGACTTGATGAAGTCATTTTTACTAAAAAAGTTTTAGCTGTTCTTATATATTCTAGTAAATCTTTTTTATCTTTTATTTTATCTTTTTTATTTTTTTTGTAAAAAAATACTCTTTCATATTTTTCGCTTTTAGCTATTTGTTTATATGTTTGTGATAATCGATATAACCATATTTGAGGTATGGTCACTTCAATATTTGTAGACGATACAAAAATATTATTATCATTATCAAATACATAATTATTATTTTTTAAAGCTTCAATTAAACTATTATAAAATTCTTTATAGTTTTTGTATTCGATATTACCAGTACTTGGTGTGGCAGTTTTCTCTGGATATATGTTTGGTACTATACCAGTTTTAAAAAATTCATCATAAGGGAAAGGTGACTGTTCATTAAAACTATTAATCAAATTATTTATTGATATTAAATTAAACAAATTAATTCTATGTTTTTCAAAATCGTCTTCATTATCGAAGGTAGATAGAATTTCGTTATCAAGGTTTGAATCATGGTTAATTAAATAACGCATTAATACTTCGATGCATTTTAATTCATTAACTAACATCATAAAACATAACCTCCTATTCTATATTTATCTTATTTATTATACCATACTTAAAATGAAAAAAATAGAATATTTAAATATTTTAAAACGAGCATTACTGCTCGTTATTTTTTACTTCGAATAAAAAGGCATTATAATAGTCTTCTTCAAATAACTGTGTATCTCTAAATACTAACTTATAATTATCGAAAATATATCCATCTGTTTCCCTTACTTTATCTATTTTCTTTCTAGTATAATATAAAATAAATGTTACGTTTTTATTTTCGACATTATATTTCATTTCATCTAGATTATCAGGAAATTTAGAGTATGGAATATTTTGAACTTCGAAAAATCTGGTATTTGGAACTATTCCTGTTGTAGTATATAGACCAGCGTCTAAGTATCCCATGTTTAATAAGGTTGGATTATCATATTTTGAAATATAATCAGCGTATTTAAATTGGAACATTTCATTTTTATCCATTTTAATCATATCTTTAAAATTAGCATTAAAATAAGTTAATGTTAAAGTAATTATGAATATCAATATATATACTATATAATTAAATTTAAAACTGTTTACTTTATCTAAATACTTTTTAAAATATAAAGATATACCTATTAAAGCTATAATAATAAATATTAATACTGGTAATATATAATATCTAAAGAAATGAAGTCCCCAAAATAACCCTAATAATGTTATAAGCAATATACCTATTATACTGAATTTACAATATTTTGGCACTTTAAATTTGCTTATAAATAAAGGCATTAAAATTAAACTAAAGAAAATTATAAATCCATTACCTAATAATGATTTTATTGAGCCCTCATATATATTTTGTATTTTTTCTAAAATTGGAAGTTCATTTTGATTATACGCTGTCATATTTATTGTAAAATAACATTCTATAAAAGATTTGAGAGATTTTGTCATTAAGAAATATAATAACGCAATTAATATTGGTGTAAACATTCCTAGTAGGAACCATATGCATGACATAAATGCTTCTTTTATTTTTTTATTTCTTATAAAATCAAAGAAAATAAACATCATAAATGCAAACCAAAATCCTAATAAAGTATATTTAATTAAAAATACACACCCAGATATAAATCCACTTATGTATAGTTCTTTATTCGTAATCTTCTTTTCTTTAAAATGTTTAAAGAAATAATATAAAGTTATAGAAAAGAACGGAAAGCAGAATTCTTCTGCTGATCCACCATGAGTAAATGAATGGCTAGTTGTAATCAATAGTGCTAGTATTGGTAAGATAATATAAGTATATTTTTTATTAAGAAATAAACTTATAATTTTATAGTTATAGTATAAGAATACTGTAAAAAATAAGATTTCTATTATAAATACTCCATAAAATGTTTTATGAGAAATTAAATAACCAATACCATATATTAAATATAGTAATATGCCTTTTTGTTCAAAAAGGTCTTTATATGGAATTACTCCATTCATCATTCCTTTACCTACAGTAAAAAAAGCATTAGCGTCTACCCAATCATTTATAGGATATAGAAATGAATTTTTACTTGTGATTAAAAGAACAAAAAAAGATAAAAAGAAACAATAAATAAGATATTTATTTTTCTTAATAAAAGATATAAATTTATTCATACTATTTCTCCAATAAATTATGTTCTATTATATATCTTGGACGAGATTTTGTTTCGTTATAAATTTTACCTATGTACTCACCTATTATTCCAACTGATATCATTTGCAGTCCACCTATAAACCATATAGAAATTGCTAAAAACGTCCATCCATCAACAGTATTTCCTATTAACTTTTGGATTAGAGAATATATCATAATACCAATGCTTATTAATAGAATAACAAATCCTAAGCTACAAATAAATCTAAGTGGTTTAACACTAAATGAAGTTATTCCGTCCCAAGCAAATGATAGCATTTTCTTTAATGGATATTTAGACTCTCCGGCGAATCTTTCATTACGTTCATAATATACTGATGTTGACTTAAAACCTATTAATGGAAATATTCCTCTTAAGAATAAGTTTACTTCATTAAAATTAGCAAAGTTATCTAAAACTCTTTTACTAGTTAAACGATAATCTGCATGGTTATAAACAATATCTACACCCATAACACTCATAAATTTATAGAATCCTTGAGCAGTAAATCTTTTAAAGAAGGTATCTTTCTTACGTGAACTTCTTACTCCATATACTACTTCGCATCCGTTGTTAAAATATTCATTTAACATTTCATCAATCGCATTAATGTCATCTTGTAAATCAGCATCCATGCTTATAACTACATCGGCATGTTCTTTAGCAGTCATTAATCCTGCAACTAAAGCATTTTGATGCCCTCTATTGCGAGATAAAGATATACCTGTAAATATTTTATCTGAAGCTGATATTTCTTCAATAAGGGTCCAGGTTTTATCTTTAGAACCGTCATTTACGTACAATACTCTACTATTCTTAGAGATTATTTTCTTATTTATTAAATCGTTATATTTTTCTTTTAATCTTTTAGTTGTTTCATGTAATACTTCTTCTTCGTTGTAGCATGGTATTACTAAATATAATACGTTTTTCATTAAATCACCTATTAATATAATAACATATTTTATTTGAGGTTTTAAAAAAATAAGTTATCGCTATTTGTATGTATATATGAGCTTTTTAGATTCTTCTTGTGGTACTAGATTGATAATTGTACAATTTACTCCATATAGTTTATTGATAATAGGGTTTTCTACATAGGTAGAAACAGCACCATTTACTAAAAAGATTGTTTCATCTATTGTTTTTACTCCATAGGCAAATTCAGGAAAAATTGTATAGTCTGGTGAAATAAATCCATATCCTTTTAAAATTCCTTGTAAAAAGTTTGGGACTAGTCCACAGTGCATATGTCCTGTTATTACTAAATCTGTATTAGGTTCAATACAAGTTTTTGTTTCTTTACTTAATTGATAAATAGGCTTTGGATCATGTGTTAATAAAATACTAAAATTATCTCTTGTAAAATTACCTTTTTTTCTTATTTCCTCATATTCTTTTTTAAAATATTCTTTCGATTGATGATTTTCGTTATAGTAATGACAAGAATTGTTTATAGCTTGAAATTCTAATTCATTATCGACAATAATACAACCATTTTCTAAATATTTGAAGTTTGGTAAATTAGATAAAAAACTAATAATTTTTTCTTCACTAATACCTGTAAAGTTTTCAAAACCATATCTAATATATTGATCATGATTACCTACACTTATATAAACTTTAGTATTTTGTGTTAATCTATGTAATGTTTTTAGTATTTCTTCTCCACAGGTGTCAATAGTTTCTACGGTTTGAACAAAATCACCTGGTATTGTTATAAAGTCAAAGTTCTTTGGATTTAGTTCTGGTATGTTTAATAATTTATTTGGCATTTTATTATTTTTAAAAGATAAATGTAAATCTGAATAGACTAATATTTTTTTTGTTCTAGAAATTTTATCTGTATAAATTGTTAATTTTTTAATACGACCCATAACTATCCTTCTTCCATATACATTTTAGATATAATTTCAATTATGGTCAAGAGAAAAACTTTTTTCTAGTAAAGAAAAAAGTTTTAAATAGTAATAGAATATTTTTAAATATATAATATTTTATTTATTAGTCAAAATGTCACGATCAAGAAAAAAGTATGTACCAGTGGCTGTTGCACATAACACATCTTCATCAGTATATATTTCTGTTTTATAAACTGCCGTAGTTTTTCCTACTTTTAATGGTGTTGCTATAGCCGTTAAACGCTGTCCTTTACCTGGACGTAAATAATCTATATTAGAATTTATTGTCACAACATTTCTACCATTAGTACGAGCAGCCATTCCCATAACAGAGTCAGCTAAACCGAATATTAATCCTCCGTGAGCTATATTACTTGGATTTAGTGAATCTTCAGTAATATCAACATACATTTTAGCTTTATTATCAGATAGTTCTTCAATATGCATATTGTTGTATTTTATAAAACCTCTTGTATTTTCAACATAATCAATTATTGCATTGTATATCTCTTCTTTTGTTATATTCTTATCCATATATATTCTCCTTTACATACTTTTTAATTTTATAATATTTGTCTAAAAAAAGCTAGTTTTTGATATAATGGTTTTATTAGAGGTGATTTTATGAAATTTATAAAGAAAAATAAAGTCGTAATAATAAGTGTTTTATTTTTAATAATAATGTTAAGTGCTGTTTTAATATGGAATAGTATAATAAGTAAACAAAATGAAGAAAAGAATGTTAATAGCGATAATTTTGTTGATGTTGGAAAGGTGAATAATATATCTAATGTAGAAGCAAAATTGGGAGAAGATATAAAAATTACACAAGATTATTTACTTAACTATACCTCTTCTAAAGCAAGCGTTTGGTATATGAGTAAAGGATATGTTAAGAATATTAAAGTTTCAGGTAGTGATGCTATATTGACTCTTAGTGAAGATAAAGATAGCAAAGTTATTTTATATGGATCTATTGATAAAAATAAATGTGATGTTAAAGTTGGAGATACTATTAACTTTGTTGGTACTATTGATTTAAAAACTAATATAATTGAGTTATCTAAAATAAGTATAAATGATATTGATTATAAGAATGTTTCTAAGATAAGTTTAAATGATTTAGTAACTAATATAGAAAAAGTTAAAGACAATTATTTTATTGTTATAGGTTTTATGGTTACTGACGAGAATAAATATAAATTATTTGACAGTAAAGAAGCTTATACTGAAGATAGTAGTGCTGGTAATTACTTCTTGTTGAATTGGAAAGATGAATTTTTATATACTGGTAATCAAAAAGTTACAGTAAAGTGCAAAATTGAAGATACCTATAAACTTAATATGTGTGAACTAATACAATAAGTTATTTTAGAACAAAAAAAGGAATATTATTATATTCCTTTTTTTATTTCATAAATTTCATTTTTTTGTAATTTGCTAAGAACATTATAAATCCTAAAATTGATATTACAACAAGAGTTGCTATTCCAATATCTTTTGTTTCTGGATTATTAAGAATAGAAGGAATTAGTGTCGCTTTTATCGTTACATCACTACCAACCATAATGAATGTATTTCCGTCTGTTTCAATTATATTTCCATCTTTGTCTGTTATTTTTATCTCTTTTAAGTCAAAACCTTTACCTGGAATTATTTCGTATAATACATTTTCACCAAATTTAGCTGTACTATTAACTTTAATAGTTCCTTTTCCATTTATTTTAGTTTTTATATTTAAAGGAAGATAGTAGGTTTCTAAACTCATTTCACATTCAGTTTTTTCAAAATCCTCTTCATCATAATCTTCTGAGTCTGCAAGACATATACTATTGTATTTATGAACTGCAAAGCCATATGGCGATGACTCGAGTTTCATAAATACTTCTTCATTTCCATAAATAGTTTGAACTAACTTTCCATCCATATTATAAATTAAAATATCTGATTCTAAATAATAGTTTCCCCTTTTCCCGATAGCTATTATATAGTCTCCAACTATTCTAACATTATCTATGGAATTATATTCATATGATTCATCACTCCATATTTTATTGTTTTTACCATCTAACAAGTAGATATAACTATATTCTTCACAATCGTCATAATAATAATCCCAATATGCATCATAATAATTCTCATAGTAATCATATTCAACATTGTATACTCCATATATACCATCTTCATCAAAATATTTTTTTACGCCATTAATTACTGTATATTTCCCCCATGAATCATTGCTAAATACATGTTTTTCATTATCTTCATCGAAGTAAAATATAAATTCATCTTCTTCATTAAAATACATTTTGTATCTATAACCATAATCGTCATAGTATCTTTTGTATTTTCCTAGATCATCATAACTATATGCGTTAAAATCTGGACATACTGTTTTAGATGAAAATGCTGTTAGATTATTTTTTGAATCTACTGATACTATTTTTTCGTCTTCTTCGATTAAATCAATTAAACCTTTTGATACATATAGATTATGATAGTATTCTGAGATGATATCATCTTCAGTAACATTATAACCATTTAAATCTTTATCGATAATATAAAATTCATTTTCACCATCTAAATTATGATAATGAATTGTTATTTCATCGTTAACGTTAGACATAAAACCAAGGCCAAATGATGCTCTATTAGAAATAGGAAATTCATTATATTTTAATTTTGCAGGTATTTTGATTCTTTCTATTTCTTTTAATTTTTCATCAAGTTTTATTACATATGGTGAAGATTCTTCATTATCAATACTAAATACATAAATATAATTACCACTACTTGTAATATCTGTTATTTTATTATTTTCAAGAGTTGATGAAGCTAGTTCATCTCCGTTAATATTATAATAAGTTAGCTTTGATACATAGTCGTTATCAACAGCATATACGTCAACATGAACATATCCATTTTTAAAAACTAGTGTATTATTTATTGGCACTAATCCATTTAGCTCTACACTATTTAGCTCTTTACTCCAATCATATAAGAAAACATCTTTCTTAGCACTTGCAGTTACTAGTAACATAAAACTAACTAAAACAGTAAACATAAAAATATTTATTTTTTTCATTACATCTCCTACTTTCTTACTCTATGTTAATTGTAACATTTTTTACGATTGAAATAAAAGTTTTTATAAAAAAAATGAAGAATTAATTCTTCATTTTAATTTGACAGTATTTTTTATATTGTCTATACTCTTTATTACTTTATCAAAATTGTCCATATTTTTATCTGATATTTCCATATCATTATTATATTTTATAATAACTGTTTTATCTTTATTTGATTTTACTTTATCAATGGATCTATCATTTTCATCTTTTATTTCTTTGTATTCTTCGTTAGTTAAAGATATTATTCTAAAAACTTCATTATTTTTAGTCTTTTCACCAGAACTATAAATAATAAAACCATTATCTATTCTTTCTATAGAACATGTTTTTATAATAGAAGTTGGTATTATCATTGAAAAATCTTCGTTACTATATGTATTTATATAAGATAGAATATCTTCTACATCTGATACACTAAAAGAATAAGCTAAATCAATATTTGAATCTGTATTATTTTGGATTTTTCCTGTAATAGTAATTTCACTATTTTCTTTTAAATCCTTATCATAATCTATTTCAATTTTATGTATTTTTGTTCCTTCAATAACAATTGGTTCATCTAAATTCAATATACTTACTTTATGAATCTCATTATCCATAGTTATTTCACTATTTGTTATTTTTCCTTTCAAAGTAACTTCTTCATTGATTTTTAATTTATTTGTTCCACATCCTGTTAAAACCATTGAAAAAATAACGAATGCTACTAACTTTTTAAACTTCTTCATACATACTATTCTCCTAATTTGATTGTAGCATAAAAAAACATTCTTACATGTAAAATGTGAGAATGTTTACAATTATTTTTCTAGTTGGTTTACATCTATATCTGAAGATTCTAAAATCAGTTTAAAAGTATCTATACTTTTATTTATATCTATCACAAACTGGTCACATTTCTTATCATATATAAATGTATTGTCAATATGTGTCAATCTTTTATAATCTGTTTTATTATATGTACAAATATATTCACTACTTTTAATTTCTAAATTAGGTATTTCATTAATATCTATTTTCAAACGATAATTGTCATTTTCAACATACATAATAAAATTCTTATAATTAAAAATATAATTAGAATCGTCTTCTTCTTTTGAACATACTTCCTTGTTACAAATATAATTTTTATCTTCTAAATATCTTTTTAATTTATTAGAAGGATTTGTAAAGATAAACACATATATCGCTATTGAAACAATTAAAATTATTGAAAGAACAATTGGGGCGATGATAATAATATAATTTTTTTTATTTAATTTCTTTTTAGTATAATGTTTTAATTCTTCATTTTTCTTCATAAAACTTCTCCTTATAAAATAGCTCCGTTATTTTCATCTTTTATTTTTTTTATAGATTCATTTTCTTTGCTAGGATGGTTCTTTATGTTAACTATAAAATATATTGAATCAACAATACTTATTATTAACATTATAATATATTCAATTAAGAAGACAAAGAAATGTTTATCATACATTCTTACTATAAAATATATTAGCATTATATTTAGAAATATATTTACGACGTTAAAAACTAAAGATAGTTTTGGGCGTTTATTTTGAAACATAGAAAGTCCTGTAATAATTAATACAACATATGGAATAGCCCAACCTATTATGATAGATAGAACCATAAAATACATTGTATTATCACTTAACTTTGTAAATAGTATAATAATGAAAAATAAGATAGGTATTATAATATTAATAATTGGTAAAATATATTTTCTTTTTTTCTTCATAATTAAGCTAATTTAGGTAAGTCATTTTGATCTATAATACCATTTAACATATACTGACTACTTATTTTTAATAGTTCTTTAAATGATACTTCAAGATAAAATGAATTATCTGTCCTTTCATAGTCTTCAAAAATTATAATATTATTAAATAAAGCTCCATTATTGTTAGTTTTTAAATAAAAACTACATCCCATTATTGAATTACATAAATGTCTAATAATTGAGTGATTATAATTATATAAATCAACATTGCGATATTTCTCTATTTGCTCTTTTTTTAAATCTTCATACTCCTTAGTAAGAGATGAGATATTAGAATTTAAGCGAGCAATAATAATACTAACACGATTAATGTTACTTACACATCTTTCTAGTTCTTTCTTATATTTATCTTCACCTTGTTCATCTTTATTTAAAGATGCACGTTCTTTTTTATATCTTTCTAAATCTTTTTTTGATGAAGTTAATTCAACATTTAGACTTCTTAATTTGTTTTTTAGTTCTTGTTCTTTATATCGACATATACTATTCATATATTTAGGTTTAATACTACTTAAGTCTAAAAGACTATAATCTATTTCATCGATATTATTTAGATAAGTTAGTAAAAATTTGCTAGTAATTAAAATTAAAAGAATTTGAATATCATTTACATTATGTTCTCTTTTTATTTTTGTATAAGTGTCTTTTTTATTTAAATGAAGGATAGTTAGTAAATCAACTAAATGATCAATAGCTGTATTCATATGTTCTAATAAGGTAATATCATTGCTAGCCTGCCATACCATATTTTCTATCAAATGAACTTGTTTACTTAAACCAGAATTATAAAATTCAGTATCCATAAAATTATCAATTTTTTCAAGTAACTTTGGATCAGATTCTAATAAATTTATTTCCTGTTCTTGAAGATTAAATCCGTCTCGTTCACATTCACTTTTTAAAAGGCGATAAAATATTTGATATGATTCTTCTGCTTCTAATCCATGTTTAAATTGTTTTAAATGTTTTAAATAATTAATAGCTGCATTTTTTACTACAAGAATATTATTTTCTTTTAAAGGTCTCTTTGAATCAATACGTTTTACTTTGATACTATAATATGTAAACTCTGAAAGAAATTTTCCTTTTTCTTTTTGATCTGTTATTTTAGTTATGTCTTTATTTGGAATTGTGTAGCAAATATTTATTTCTTTATTATCATTATTTTTTTTATTATCTAACAAAAGAGAAATAAAAGATAATAACCAATTTGCATCAACGTATGTATTATCTTTAAAATAAATTCTTCTTGTATTTTTGTCATAATAGTATTCATTAAGCTGTATTTTATCTTTTAAAATTATTATTAAATCTAACTCATTAGAACACTGAATATTACTTATAGAATTTAAATTAAGAGGGGCAATATTTTTAAACTTACAAATATATTTGTTATATTTAGATTCTAAATAATCCTTATTATTTATTAGAAGTTTAAAAATATATAAATATATAATAAAGGTTTCTTTTTCATGAGGATGGTAAAAGTAGGCATTATTATTAACTGAAAGACTGGGATTTTTTATCATTTCGATTAAAGAAGTAATGATAAACGATACTTGATCTTTTGTATTAATAATACTATTTTGATTTGCCATACTTTACCTCCTTATTCTATATTTTTTCTAATGTCTCACTTAGAATCGAATATAAATATATATCTATTTGTTTATTACTAATTGATGAAATGTATTTTTTATAACCATTTAATTGTTTAAGATAGTTATCATCTTTTATATTATTTAGCTTATAGTCGATTATATCAATATGATTTTCGTATTCTAGCATTAAGTCTATTATACCATGATATTCATTTGTATCATCACTATAAATGAATTCATATTCTTTATAAATATTAGCATTTTTTATATTGTTAAGTAAAGGAACATCAAGAAATTTCTCTATTTTTTTTCGAATAAATTCATTTTCGATTAAATCAAAATTAGGATTTTTAAAATCTATATATTCTAAAGTTTCGTGAATCTTTAGACCAAATTCCATATTTTTAGATACATCTTTATTAATTAATTCATGAAGATTTTTAGAAAAGTGTTCATGAGTTAGTACATTTGTAGTAGGTACTTCAATTGGTACTACTATAAATTCTTCTGTAGATGAGGATTCTAATTTATTTAATGATTTATTATTATATAAATAATCTTTTGTTAGATTTATATCTTCAATATTTATTTCTTTATAGTACTTTAAGATGTTGTGTTTAATAGAATTTAATATACTACTAAACGAACGGTATTTACGACGTAATGTTATATCTATAGTATTATTTTCATCTAAGTCATTAATTTCTTCTTCAATACTTGGAGTTAGAAGAATCATTTTTTCTTTTGCTCTAGTTAAAGCTACATAAAATAGTCTGATTTTTTCTGAGACTTCTTCTTCTAAATAATGATATTTTACTAAATATTTAATTAGAGATTCATTTATACCTTCATTAAAATATGGTGTTATAATTCCATACTTGTTATCAAATAAGAAACGATCTTTTAAGTCACTGATATTAAATCCTTTATATAGTCCACTATAATAACAAATATGATATTCAAGTCCTTTAGATTTATGAATTGTCATTATTTTTACGGAGTCAGAGCCAGTATTAGTCGCACTATATTTCATGTCATAATCAGTTGCTAAAAGCTCATTTAAATAATTTCTAAATGTATAGATATCATAACCTAAACTACTTAAATTACTTGCAATATCAAATAATTTTGAAAGACGAATCATTGAAGCATCGATGTTACCTACTTTAATTAGTTTTTCATACATAGTGGTTTTATTTATGATGTGTTCTAGTAATGTACTAACACTTGTACTAGTTATATATTCACTTAGCGGAGCAAATGTTTCATAAACTATATTATCTTTGAAGTTATTATTCTTAAATGAATTAAATATTTCTTGGTCACTTAGTTCAAATAAGTAACTACGAGCTATGCTTACATAATCGTATTTAAATTCTGTATCAAATTCTTTTAGATTTATTTTTACAATATAATCGATAATATTTTTTAGGATATAAATATCATCTGAGTTATTTAGTTTATCATCTTTGTATAATGTTAAAGGAATACCAACATATTCAAATATCTTTTTGTATAAATCAAAATCAGTTGTACGATCCATTAGAATAACAAAGTCATTATATGTGATACTCCTTAGTACTTTATCGTCTTTATTGAAGACTTGATACTTAGAATCCATTTTCTCTTTAATATCTTTGGCTATTGTGAATATTTCTATTTCTTCTTTAGAATACTTTTTATCTTCTGGTTCTGTGTATTCTAGAACTTCAAAATCATAGTTATAATCTGTTAGACCTTCTTCGATATATGAAGTATTACCATAAACCATTTGGTGAGATTCATGATATTCAGCACCACCGATTATGTTATCCATAACTAAATTGAAAACTTCGTTGATGTTAGATAAGACTTCACGACGTGAACGAAAGTTTTTTACTAAGTCAATTTTCATACCATTATTACCAACAGCATAATTATCATATTTATTTTTGAAAATGTATGGATTGGCATTACGGAAACGATAAATACTTTGTTTTATGTCTCCTACCATATAGACATTGTGATTTTCAATCATAGAAATAAAAGTTTCTTGGATGTCATTTGTATCTTGATATTCATCAATCATAATTTCTTTAAATGTATCACGTAGTTCGTTACGAACAGATTCATTTTCTTTTAGGACTCTAATAGATAATAAAGCTATATCTTGGAAATCATATATTTCATTGTCTTCTTTGTATTTGTGAAAAGATGTAAGATAATCTTTAATTATAGAAACAATTATAGTGACATATTCTTTGATACTAGATAAAGATTCTAGGATAGTATCAGTACTACCATATGTATATACTGTATCTTTAAGTTCATCTAAAGAGCTTTTTAATTTTTCTTTAGCAGCTTTTACATCATCTTCACTGCCACGTGGAAGCATTGGAATTTTCACTAAACCAACTTTACTCCAGAAATCGTTAATGGTTTTACAATTTAGAATTTCTACTAGGGCTTCACTTAGTTTGGCTTCATATCCTCCATCTGTTAATAAAGTTAATTTATAAGCAAGACTCTCTATTTCTTTTACTTTTTCTTGTAATAAAAGTTCATATTCATTTAAACAATCATTTATAAATTTATCACTAAAATAGTTTTCTAAATATGTGCTGATATATTCATCGCGATTTGGAAATGCATCAATTTTAGTTGCAATTTTTAAGATAGCTTGCTTTAAGTCAGAATCATCTTTGACACAGAAATCGTAAATAAGTTTACTAAAGTTTTCATTTGATGTTGAATAGTATTTGTCAAATACTTCGTCCATAATACGTATACGTTCTAAATCGATTATTGACGCATCAGAAATACCAATATTATTGGAAATATTTAGAAGATAATGGTATTTCTTTACAACTGATAAAGCAAATGAATCGAATGTTGTGATGTAAGCTTGATCGATTAGTTCAAGCTCTTTAGCTAAATCTGGATTTTCTGGAATTCCTTTTTTTATAGACTTTCTAATACGTTCTTTCATTTCACCAGCAGCTGCTTTGGTGAATGTTAAAATTAGAAGTTCATTTACATGAGTTCCACTATTTAAGATACGCATTGTACGAGCAGTTAAAACGGCTGTTTTTCCTGAGCCAGCTCCAGCTGAGACAATTATATTAGTACCTGTTTCATTAATTGCTAATTCTTGTTCCTTAGTCCATGCCATTTTCTTCACCTCCTAATATATCTTCTTGTGTTAATACTTTTAATTCTTCGATATCATCATTAGTATGAAAACAGATATCTTTAAACTTACACAAATTACATCCATGATTAATTTTTCCTATTTTCTTAGGAGAAATATTAAATTCAGCATTACAGATTCTTGCTGCTCCTTCTTTAATATTACTTTCTGCCATATCTGTTATTAAATCCATTTCTTTATTAGAAAGAACTTTTGAATATGAATAGAAAGAATTATCGTTTTTTACTTTCATACTTTTAATAATATTACTATCTAAAAAAGAGTTATCGAACTTAGATAATATTTCCATATCTTCATTAGAATATCCTTGCAATAATAGATTTTTCTTCTTTAATTGTTCATAACTATGTGACTTATCAACAGATACCTCATTATTTAAGACTTTTTGAAGATAAAAACCAGCTACTTTAACATTTTCTAGCTTTTTAGAATTACGAGCTAGATATAGATATATTGGAAGTTGCATACCTATACCATATGGAACTGTTGTTAAGTCAAGATTTGGATTACCTGTTTTATAGTCAATTATGGCTATAATAGTTTCATTTTCTTCTTTTTTATATTTAATTTTATCAATAATGCCAGTGAATGTTATTTTAATATCACCAGAAATGCTTGTATAGATTCTTTCTTCATGAAGTTCATCGTGTAAATCAGTGAAATTTTCTTGTTCTTTAATAACTTCAATAATAAATTTTAATTCTTCTTTTAGTTTATTTAAGAAAAAAATTTCTTTGTTAGTAAACTCATGATTTAAATTATTTAATTCAGCAGACCATAACTCATCATATGTTAAAGTACTTGTGCTAAACTTTTCTAAAATACTATGAAATAAAGTTCCAACTAATTGATAGAAAGTCTCCTCATAAATATTTAATTTTAGAATGTTACCAATATAGTATGAGAATGGGCAACGGAAGTATTTGTCTAAACTACTATAAGATAAAGTTAATTTGTTGTCTAAATACTCTTTTAAATCGGATGATGAAATACCAGTAAACGTATGATTATATGTGTTATAAGGAAGATCTTTATAATGATTATTTAAGGTACTTAAAAGAGATGATTTAGTTCCATATTTGTAATATTCATCTAAAAGAGATGTTAATTTAATTTGATTATAAATACTAGAATTAACTAAAGGCATTGATTCAACCTTTTTTACTTCATAATTTAAAATTTCATTTAGGCTTGATATATTAAATTCTTCTCCACTCGCAGTTTTCTTATATGTAATAATTAAATTTTTAATAGATTTTATTTTATTAGAGATGATTTGACGCTCTAAATTATTTTTATCAACAGTCAAAGAAATATTTAATTCTTTTTTATCATTGTCAGTTAAATAATCTTCATCTTTATGAATAATTGGTAGAATCCCTTGATTAAAAGATACAGTAAAGACATAATCATCTTGAGAAAATATAGTATCTTTTAAACTTACTTCATGAATAGATTCTGGAATATCTGTTTTACTAAGTTTAGTATTTTTTAAATCAGATGCAATCATATCTTTAATAAGACATTTATCATCTACAAAAGTATATTTATTAATAATATTTATTATTTTGTTATAAATGTCTTCTGTCTCCTTAGAATCTATATAAGAACTTAGACTTTCTATAGTTAGAGCCAAATCGCTATTATAATTTTCAAAAAATTTTGAAGAAATAAAAGTTCCATAAATTGATTCAGCATCATCTAAAGTATAAGGAATATTAAACATAGGAAATATTCTTTTGATAAGTTTACGATATTCATCTGTTAAATTAGTTAAGAATATATTGCTTGGAGATATTCCTTTTTTTATAAGTTCACAAATACTATTAGCTACATACTCCACTTCATCTTCGATAGTTTGTAATTCATAAATAGTATGATTATTAGATGATTCTTCATCATTTTCTATAATAACTTCGTTAGATTGTTTTAGAGATTCTATTAAATTTTGTAATTCTTTTGTTAAAGGAAGATTATAAATAACAATAGATTTATTTACTAAGGTATTAATGAACAGTTTATTAATAGATATTAATTTATTAGATATTAATTCTTCTTTTAAAGAAAATAAAAAAGATAATTTAGAGTTATTATAAGATTTATTTTCGATATTATATATATTATCTATGTATATTTTAGCTATTTCATATTTAACATTAAATTTAGTCATAACATAATAAATTGTTTCTTCTTTGTAGTCAAAATAATATAACTTATTAAATTCAGATAAAGAATATATTTTTATATTAATTAATTTATTATTTAATTTCTTTAGTAAGTTCTTTTTATTAACATTAGATGTTATTATAATTTGATTATTTTTAAACATACTTATCACCTACTTAATTTTAACATAAGTAAGATGTAAAAACGATAATTTATAAGATTAAAAGACTGCTTTATAATTTATCATTTTAAGTTTTATAGTTAAATAAAAAAGTTCTTTTTTCTTTTTATAAATATATAAAAAATAATTATGGCTAAAAATTAATATATGAATTTACTTTATAGTTTTATTGTGCTATTTTATATTTATTAGATGGAGGGTTTGGGTTATGAACGAAAAAAAATTAAAAGAGTATATATTATTAGCACTTAATTATCCTGGTCAAAAAGGAAAATTATATAATACTTATGAACTTTTAAGAATGATTTGCAAAGTTGTTGAAACAGAACCAGAATATAAAAATTTATATGCTGTATCTGTAGATGACTTAGCTACTCAAAAAAGCAATAAGCTTTTAGATAATGAGGTTGCTTTAAGAACTTGGTGTAAAAAAGTTAATGGTAATGCTAATATTGTCGCTAATATAAATAATTTAAAATTAAATAGTAGAGATGATAGATTCTTAGTAAGACTAGAAAAAGACGAAAATGAAAACTTATATGTTGCAGAATTCGTTGAAAGAATATGTAATTTAGAAGAATTATTACAATTACTTAGAGAATTGGAATTAAATGGTGAAGTGTATACAAAAAATGGTCAATATAGATCATTCCCTGATGAAATTGGATTAGTGCAAGGGTCAATATCTTTTAACGAAAATAATGAAGGATTTGTGACTTCTGATTTAGGAATTAGGCATTATGTTCATCCTAATGATTTAAAAGATGCTCTTGATGGGGACCTTGTAGTTATTAGACCTACTCATAGATTATATCGTGGAGATGTTGTTAGTAGAGTTGAAAAAATTATTCAAAGAAAAGATGGTTTGCTTTCTTGTAAAGTTCAATTAAAGAAAGGTAAAAAAGTTTTAGTACCTAATTCAAGAATAATCTTACCAATAAATTTAACTGGAATTGATATTGAAGAATTAGAAGCAGGAACTAATATTGTTGTTAGAATTGGTGCTCCAGAGAAATCATGTTATAACGCAGAATATGTTTTTACAGTAGCAAATGAAAACAAAATAGCTGAAGAAAACAAATATAACAAATCATTTATAATGGATGATGAAGATTTTGAAATATCAGATAAAGCATCAATTGATGAAATAATATATTTATTAAAAAAATTTATTATAGATTCTAAATCTAAAAAATATTCTTTTAGTGAATTACAAAGAAAAATTACTAATATTAGAGAAATAAATGCAGAAGATTTAAAAAATGCATTGGCTATTTTAGAAGAAGAAGGAAAAGTTTACATAGACAAAAACGGATTATATAGTGCTTTTCCAAAAGATCTTGGGCTAGTTCAAGGAGTAATATCTGTTAGTAAATATGATGAAGGTTTTATCACTGCAGAAGATGGAAAAAGATTCAAAGTTGAAGATAAGGATATGAATGACGCTTTAGATGGTGATAATGTTGTTATTAGTCCTACTAAAAAAGTAAAAAATGGTTATATTATTGCTAAAGTCGATAAAATTGTACAAAGAAAAGATGGTTTAGTAGTTGTTGAAGTTGTTAAAGATGAATTAGGAAATTATACTTTACGTCCTTTTAATGCCAAATTAGATCATCCAATCGAAATAAATCCTAGTTCTATGAAGCCTTTAGTTGAAGGAGATAGAATTGTTGTAAAAATAGAACAACTTAGTAATAAAAATTGTTATTATGCTGATTTTGTAAAAAATATTGGCCATAAAGATGACCCAGATGCTGATTTAAAAGTTATTGCTATTGAAAATAATATTGCAATAGAATTCTCTGACGAAGCACTTAACGAAGCAGAAGCCACTCCAACAGAAGTTACACCACAAGAAAAAGCTGGTAGAGTTGATTTAACTGACAAAGTAATCTTCTCTATTGATGGTTCAAAAACAAAAGATCGTGACGATGCTATTAGTATCGAAGTAAACGGAAATGGAAACTATATAGTTGGAGTACACATTTCAGATGTAACGCATTATATACATCCTGGTATGAAATTATGGGAAGAAGCATTAATGCGTGCAACTAGTGTGTATATGGTTGATACTGTTATACCTATGATTCCACATAAATTATCAAATGGAATATGTTCATTAAATGAAGGTGTTGATAGACTGACATTTAGTTGTATTATGGAAGTTACTCCACAAGGTCAAATTATAAAATATGATTTTGTTGATAGTGTTATAAATTCTAGAAAAGCAATGACATATGAAGATGTTAATAAAATTTTTGAAGAAGGAGAAATTCCTGAAGGATATGAAGAATTCTATGATGATTTAGAATTAATGAGAAATCTATCTGCCAAACTTGAAAAAGTTAAAGAAAAACGTGGATATGTAAATTTTGGTTCAAATGATTTAGAAATAGAAATGGATGAACAAGGAAATCCTTTACAATTTAAACAAAGAGAACAAAAAACTGCTGAAAAAATTATAGAAAACCTAATGTTACTAGCAAATGAATGTTATGCAAATTATATGATTATCCCTGCTCCATTAAGAGTTCATGAAAGTCCTGATGAAGAAAAGATTGAAGAAGCATTTGAAATGTTAGATAAAAGTGGTATTAGAGTTAAAGCAATGCACGATATTACAAATGGTAAAATTATTCAACAAATTTTAGGCCAAATCGACGATATGGATGAAAGAAATGTTGCTGCAAATATTATATTACGTGCTATGAAACGTGCTAGGTATGATATTGAAAAAATTGGACACTTTGGTTTAGGACTACAAAATTATGGTCATTGGACAAGTCCTATTAGAAGAGCAGCAGACTTACGTGGTCATTATAATTTAAGAATGCAAAGAGATAATAAATTTAATATTAAAGATTTTGATGAATTCCAAGAAACAATGGAATCTTTCTGCCAACATATTTCAAGAAAAGAAAGAAATGCAGACCAAGCTGAAAGAGATGCTAACGAATTCGAAATGATAAAATATATGTCAGAGCATCTTGGAGAAAAGTTTAATGCTCATGTTACTTATATAAGTAGTAAAGTAATTTTTGTAAAAACTGAGCAAGGTATTGATGGTAGAATCTATCCAAAAGATATTGAAGGTGATAAATTTGATTTCAGTGATCAAACATTATCATTTAATGGTAAAAAATCTAAAAAGAAAATTAAGATTGGTTCTAATCTAGTTCTTACTGCTTTAGATGCTGATCGTGATTTTGGTTCAATCAGTTTCGGAATTGCCGAAGAAGATTTAACATTAATTAAAGGAAGAAAAAAAGGAGCTTAAAAGCTCCTTTTTATCTGTTAATAATTGCTAAAAGCACCATAATTAATGCTATAGTTCCAACTGCGATTAGTAAAAGGTTTACCATATCCCCTCCTATAGCTCCTGCTGCCACATCATATGTAACTTCTTTTATCATCAAAAAGAAGTCTTTAAACATTTCCCAAACGTCTTTAAATTCTTTCATTAATTGATCCCAAAAGGTCTCTTTTACAATAAGATAAGTTAATAAGTTCATTTTTTTTCACTTCCCTACCATTTAATTATAATATATACTTGCATTTTCTTCAATTATTTGTTATTCTATTTATGCGCATGGCGGAATTGGTGAAGTGGTTAACACACCAGATTGTGGCTCTGGCACGCGTGGGTTCGATCCCCACATTTCGCCCCATGTAAGAAAATAAAGACTATCATTTATGGTAGTCTTTTTCTTTGTTTTGTTTTTTGATATAATTATTGTGGTGATGAAAGGACAGTAGAAGAGTTTATTGCTTCTTTAAACTTTGAAGAAAATGATTACTTCTACCGTGTAACTGGCAAAGGTAATGCAGAAGAAATATTTGAAGAGGGATTATATATTGTTGGTAATAACATTTTAAATACGAATAATATTCTTTATACAACAGCTTCACCCTTGACATAAGATTTAGTATTTACAAGTTCAAAATTTAAAGAGTATTTACAAGGAGAACTTGGTAAAATAGGACTTAGAGACACTTCTGAATTTGTGATACTTGGTTCACCTAAAAGCTGTATGGGACAAATAGTTTCAAAGTTTGATAGCTATAAAAATGGTGTTTATTATGAAGGGATTATTCATAGTGAATATATTATGGGATATTTTAGTAAAGATGCATTAGAATTTATTCAAAACGATGATTATAGTTTTGATACTACTGAATATGGATCTTTTTCATTATAATAAGTTTATTAATAAATAAAACAGGGTAATTTATATAAATAAAATTTTTGGTTGGTGATTGTATGTTTGATTTTAATGGTAATGTTGTGGACTTTTTCTTTAAATTAATAAGAGAAAAAGGAAAATATGATGTTATTTATAAGGAAAATGGTGCTATTTTAAGACCTAGATTGGAAGATGAATATTATAAGCCTGTTATTATAGTAAAAAGTTTAAAGGACTTGGAATATTCATTGTACAATTATATACAATCGTTATCTGAATTTTATAACAAAAATGATAATTCATTTTTATTTGATTTTCATGATTTATCATATTTTCTTAACAATTTATTTTTTAATATGACCGTTTCAGATGCAATACATTTAGAAAAGTATATTGATAAAAGGGCATATTTTCTTAAAGATGATTACTTTGCTGAATTTGATGTTCCACAACTAATTACAACTATTGATGGATGCAAATTTTACGTTCAAAGAGTACTTGAACATCCAGGCTTTGAATCTCCTTATTATTTAGAATTTTCTGTTATTATTAATGGCGAAACGTTTCAATTGCCTTTAGTTAGATATGCTTTTGATGAAAATCATATTTGTCACTTATTTTCTATTCAGTATGGAAGAAAAAGAATATATGATATCAATAATAATGAATTTAAAAAATATATAAATAAAATTAATAGTGGAATAAAAAAATACAGAAACATTTCTCCTAGCTTTGTAATTTCTTTTAAATTGTTTTTAGATATTTTAAATAAACAAAATATAACACAAATTGTTGTTCCCGATTATTTATTTTGTAGATACAGAAATTATTATAGAGCTCAAACTGTAGTTAAAAGTGACTCTATTTTAAAAAGAATTCTAGATAATTTTATTTATTTAATGCAACGTATGGAATATCAATTTCCTTACTTTGAAATCGAGTATTTTCCTAATGAAATTGATAGTTATACACATATAAAATTAAATGTTGATAATAAAGAAAAACGTATTATGAATAAAGTATAGGATACTAAAAATTATGATCTAACAAAAAATTTAGTGCTTTCTTAAAGGAGATGTTATTTATGATTAATTATAAAAAAGAAACATTAGAGAAAATTAGTAATTGGGATAAAGATACTATTCATATTCTTGCTGATTTTGATAGAACTTTGACCGTCGGGGAAAGTGAATCATCTTGGGGAATACTTTCTACAGGCAATTTCATTAAAGAAGAATACAAAAAAGAAAGACAAGACTTATATAATTTTTATCGACCTATTGAAATAGACGAAGAAATGGATTTTGCTAAAAAAAACAAGCTTATGATTGAATGGTGGACAAAACATATAAGCTTATTTATAAAATATAAGTTAACAGAAGATGTTATTATAGATGCAGTAAGAGATATTAAGGTGTTAAAATTTAGAGATGGTGCAATAGATTTATTACACAGTATGAAAGAAAGAGATATTCCTATAATAATTATTTCTGCTGGTATAGGAAATATAATTGAAGAATTTTTAAAAAATAATAATTGCTATTTTGATAATATATATATTGTTTCAAATTTTATTAAATTCGAAAACGGAATAGCAGTTGGCCTTGAAGATAATATAATTCATTCATTAAATAAAAATGAAGCTTTGCTACCAGATAATATAAAAAGCGTAATAAAAAATAGACCTAATGTTATTCTGTTTGGTGATCAAATTGCTGATACTAAAATGATTGCGGATGACAAAAAAGATAAATGTATTAAAATAGGTTTCTGTGAAGAAAAAGTAGATGAAAATTACAAATTTTTTGAAAACGAATACGATATTATTTGTACTAATAATACAACTTTTATAGAGCTTGCTAATGAGATAGATTTGTTCAAATAAAAAAGACGATACAAATATCGTTTTTTTTTAGTTCATTTTAGATTTTTTACTTATTTTGAATCCACCCCATAGATAGTCGTTAACAAATTCTATGAAATAGTTTCCATCTTGTGCTACATCAATTGTGACTTCTTTTTTGCGTCTATTCCACACTTTATAAGTTATACTATACCTTCCTGGTTGTAAATCGAAGTTTAAATTTTCTCCATTATTTAATTTATAATCAACGTTATTAATAGTAACACTTAATGAAATCGCACAACCATAAAAGCTCTTCTTTCTACTAATTAAAAGATGACCTGTTCCAGTTTGACCTTGTTCAATCTTTTGATTTAATTGTGTGCCACATTTCTCACAAAAACTAGTATTTTCAACTATATCTTCTCCACAGTTTGGACACTTGTTCATATACTCCTCACTCCTCTTAATAATTATACAATAAATTGATTTTAATTTAAATTCTTTTTATGATAAAATAATTAACTAATTGGAGGGATAACATATGGTAAAAGATTTATGTTTTGAAATAATTCAAACTTGTCCTAATAATTGTTTGTTTTGCTCTTCTTGCGCTGGTATAGATAAAAATAAAATGATTGATTTTGAAACCTTTAAAAAGGTAATTGATCATTTTATGGAGATTGGTGGAATTGAAGAAATATCCTTTTCTGGTGGGGAACCTATGTTACACCCTAATATATATGAAATGATAATGTACTGTAAAGTCAAAGATATAAGAGTTGTTTTATTTACAAGTGGAGTTAAAAAAAATAATAAAATGACAGACTTAGAAATGCAGCTTTTACGAAAAAAATTAGAAAATATGTATAGTAGTTATAAAGAACACTCTCAAGAGGTTTTCGATAAAACTGTTAACCATTATATGAACGTTTATGAATTTTATAACAATAAAGAATTTAGTGCTATTTCAAGAACTGAAATGGAGAGATTGAAAGATATTGGACTTGATAAAATAGTATTCGATTTTCAAGGAGCAGAACGTGAAACATATGACTTTTTAATGGGTAGTAATCATTTTGATGAAGTCGAACAATCAATAATTCGAGCAAGTGTTGTTGGACTTAATACTGATATACATTTTGTACCAATGAAAAGTAATTATAAAGAATTTGGAGATTTAATAGAACTTCTTAATATTGCTGAAATCAAACAACTTAGTATATTAAACTTTGTCCCTCAAGGTCGTGGTGAAGAAAATAAAAATATCTTAATGTTATCACCTGAAGAAATGGAAGAATTCAAACACATTTATCAACAACACAAAGATGAATTCAAAGGAATATTAAGAGTTGGAAATCCTCTGCTTGAGGAAAATCAACACAAGTGTACTGCTGGATTGGATAAATTAGTAATAAAATACGATGGAACAATTCTGCCTTGTCCTGCGTTTAAAGAATACGATGTTGAAGAATTAAATAAAATTGGGATTAAGACTCCAAATATATATGAGGACTTAAATAATATTAGAGTATATAATGGGACTAGGGTTTATCCATTATGCAAAAAACTATATGATTTTGATTATAAGTTAAAATAATTGTTAGTTATTAGCAAATATAGAGCAACTCATCTATACAAAGAAGATGATTTGTTCTTTTTTAATTAATATTATGGTAGTAATCTATGAAAATAATCTTATATTCCTGCCAGTATTGTTTTTGATTTTTAGGAAGATATATCTAAAAAATGGTAAATGTCGTACTAAAATTGTAAATTAAAAGAAACTTTATTTTTCATAAAGTTTCTTTTTTAATAAATATTTTTCTTCATTTGATTTTGCTAATTTTTCACTTTGCTCTACATCTTCTACATAAGAAGTTCCAAGTTTAGAATAAGCTTCATATGCATGGGTATATTCATGAATATTTACTAATAATGTTTTTTCATCTTCGATTTTAGGTACTACTAATCTTATGTTTGATAAAATTCCCTTTTCATTATAGTCACCAAAGTATCCCCAAAATTCTACTGATGGATTCTTTTTAACTCTTGTTCTCATATATGCAATAAATTCATCATCTTCTATACCAATATCTTTTAATGCTCTTCTTAGTTCAACTTCTTCATAAAAATTATTTACAATGATTTTATATTGCTCTGGAAGATATGTTAAAGCTTTTTCTTTTAAATTTTTAGGAATTCCATAAAATGCTTCGCTTATAGATCCAACTATAGTAGCAATAGTATCACTATCTCCACCTATTGAAAGTGCTTTACGAATAGCATCTTCAAAAGAATTTGATTCTAGAAAGCAAAAAATTGCCTCCGGTATCGATTCACTAGTGCGTGCAGAAAAAAAATAATTATGTTGTAAATCTTCTAAATTCATATCTAAATTATAATTAAAATAAAATTCAATTAAGTTCTTTATGACTTTTTTAGAATAGCCTTTTCTTGCAAGATAAATAGCGGTACTTACGGCTTTTGAACCTTCAATCGCTTCTTCTGTATTATGTGATGGCTTAGTTGCTAAGTTTGTCTCATTTAGTATAATTTCCAAATCATCATAATAAAAAGCAATTGGCGAAATACGCATAGCTCCTCCATTCCCAAAGCTATCTCCTAATTTTTCATTTTTCAACCACAACACAAAGTTTTTTCCAAATCTACTACGTCCATATTGATCAAAACCCATGTTCATTTCTTTGATTCCAAAATGCCTTATTGCTTTTTCATAATCTTTATCATTTAATAAAGAAGATGCTATTGCAATAGTTAAAACTGAATCGTCAGTATATGAACACTTTTCAGTAAACAATTCTACTTTCGAATCTAAAACTTTTATTCTTTCTTCATATGGTCTTTTTTTAGTAGGATGTTTTTTCTTGGCATTGATTTCTAATACTTCATAATAAGACCCTGCAATGTCCCCAATAATTGCTCCTAACATGCTAATCATCTCCTTTTGTTATTTTATCATAATTCACAAGTGAAAATTTAGTGAATTTCCCTTTTTTTCTTGTATTTATTTAGTAAAGCTTGTAAAATTATGTTAGGGAGGAATATGAAATATGGAAAAGAAAGTAAAAGATATAGAAAAAGAAGTAGAAGATATTGATATTGATGACGATTATGAAGAAATCTCTGTTGAAGAAAGAATTATTGGAATTGAAAAGAAAGTTAATATAATTTTAATAATAGTTGCTTTAGTAGCAGCTATGAGTTTATTTACTTTAATTTTATCTATAAACAAAGGCGGAAGTGACAACGACACTAATACAAATTCCAGTTCAGAAAGTGATACTGGATATGACACAAGTGCATTTAAAGAAATTAGTGCTAGTGATATTCAATCTGGATCAAAAAATGAAACTATTGTAGTTTGGATTGGTAGACAAGGCTGTGGATACTGTGCTGCTTATGCTCCAAATATTGCTCAAGCTGGTAAAAATTATGGAATTGAAATTAGATATGTTGATTTAGGTAAAATGCTTACTGCTGATGCAACTGGAAGATTGACAGTATCTGATACAGAATCTTGGGATTTAATAACTAATTTAACTGGTAGTGGAGATTGGAAAACATTTGCCGCTGACAATATGGGAGCTACTCCATTAACTTTAATTATTAAAAATAATAAAGTTGTTGGAGGATTAAACTCATATACTGATGTTTCTAGTATTGAAAGTGCATTTGATGATGCAGGAATAAAGAAATAAAAAAGACTTTATGTCTTTTTTTTGTTATAATAAAAATGGTGATAATATGGTAGAGTTGAAAGGAAAAGAATTAAGAGATAAAAAGATAAATTCTCTTAAAGAAATAGTAGGAATGTTGCCTACTCAATTAGGTCTTGCTGTTATTCAAGTTGGTAATGATGAAGCAAGTAAAGTGTATGTACATCAAAAAGAAAAATTAGCATTAGAAATGGGATATAAATTCATTCATAAGATATTTGATGAAGATGTTAACCAAGATGATGTTATATCTTATATTCAAGAATTGAATGAAGATGATACTATAGATGGTATTTTAGTACAGATGCCACTACCTAAGCATTTAAATACAACAGAAATACAAAATACTATAGATCCAAATAAAGATGTTGATGGTTTAACTTTTATTAATGCTGGTAGATTAGTTCAAAATATACCTTCATTAATACCATGTACTCCTAAAGGAATTATTGATATATTAGATGAATACAATATTGAAATTGAAGGAAAAAATGTTGTAGTTATTGGAAGGAGTATATTGGTAGGTAAACCTATTGCTAATATGTTAACTAATAGAAATGCATCTGTTACAATATGTCATTCTAAAACTAAAGATATTAGCTTTTATACAAAGAATGCTGATATTATAATAGTAGCAGTTGGAAAAGCAAAATTCTTAACAGGTGATATGGTTAGTCCAAATACAGTCATAATTGATGTTGGTATTAATAGAATTGATGGTAAGCTAATTGGGGATGTAGATTATGAAGAGGTTTCTAAGATAGCTAGTCATATAACTCCTGTACCAGGTGGAGTTGGTCCTATGACTGTTTATGAACTAATGTATAACGTATATGTTGCACATCAAATGTGTATTAAGGAAAAAGAATTAAAAGATGTGAAGAAATTAGAATTAACTAAAAATTAATTCTTTTTTATTTTATTAAAAATTATGTTAATATATTGGGTAGCGAGGTGATATTATGAATATTAAAAATTTAACGATGACATTTGGATTACAAGAAATATTCGATGATGTCACATTACAAATTAAAGAAAAAGAAAAAATTGGTATTATTGGAATGAATGGCGCTGGTAAGTCTACTTTCTTTAAACTTATAATGGGAAAATTAGAACCTGATAGTGGTCGTATTATTTTAAAACCTGGAACTAGAATCGGATTTTTACCACAAGTTATTAGTGATGAAATACCTAGTATGGATATTACTGTATTTGATTTTCTATTGGATGGAAGACCAATTAAAAAGTTGGAGAACGAGCTTAGTGAAGCTTATATGGAAGCTAGTATTGAAACTGATGAAAAAAAGTTAAAATATATAATGAAAAGAATTGGTAAACTGCAAGAGAAGTTAGAATACTATGAAGTTTATAATGCAGAAAATATATTACTTAAAATAGTAACTGGTATGAATATAGATAGTGATTTACTAGATATGAAGCTTAAGGACTTATCTGGTGGACAAAAAAGTAAGATAGCTTTTGCAAGATTACTCTACTCTAATCCTGAAATAGTACTACTAGATGAACCTACTAACCATTTAGATGTGGATAGTAAAGAATATATTATTAACTACTTAAAGAATTATAATGGAACTGTTTTAGTGATTTCACATGATATCGAATTCTTAGATGCTGTGACAACACAAACATTATATGTTGATAAAGCAACTCATAAGATGGAGCTATATCCTGGTAACTACGAGAAGTATATGAAGATTAGAAATGAACGTCTTAAAACACAAGAACGTTTATTTGAAAAACAAGAACGTGAAGAAGAAAAGTTAAAGAAGATTATTGCTAAATATATTCGTGGTAATGAAAAGAAAGCTAATATAGCAAAAGATAGACAAAAGAAATTGGCGAAGTTAGAAGAAAATAAAATTGTACTAGAAAAAAAACAGAAAGTTGCACATTTTAAAATAAAAATAAATCATCCTTCTGGGGTTGTTCCATTAAAGTGTGAGAACTTAAAATTTGGTTATAAGGAAGATCATATATTAATTGATGATTTAACATTTGATCTAGGACGTGGAGAAAAATTCTTGATAGTTGGAGAGAATGGTGTTGGTAAGTCTACCCTACTAAAATTAATTGTTGGATATTTAAAGCCTTTAATGGGTGAAATTGATATAAATGATAAAACTGAAATTGGCTATTATGCACAAGAGCATGAGCTACTTGATAATGATAAAATAATATTAGAAAACTTTAGTGAGTACAATTTAAGTACAAAGGAACTTAGAAGTTTCTTGGGTAGTTTCCTATTCTTTGGAGATGACGTTTATAAGAAAGTTAGTTACCTTTCTCCTGGAGAACGAAGTCGCGTTGCCTTAGCTAAACTTGCTTTAACTGGTGCTAATATGCTTATATTAGATGAACCTACTAACCATTTAGATCCACAGACACAAGAAATGATTGCTAATACATTTAGAGATTATGATGGGACTATGTTAGTTGTTTCCCATAATGTGGAGTTTGTTGATAACTTAGGAGTTGAACGTATGTTAATGCTTCCTAGTGGAGAAATTAGATACTATGATAAAGACACTGTTATGTATTATCAGGAACTAAACAATCAAAGTAAATATAAGAAGAACAAGAATAATTAGGTCGTTCTTCTTTTTTAGTGGTTAAAATGATATAATTGAAGTATGAAAGTAAGGAGGTTATGATGGAAAAAGTAAAAAAAGATCCAATATTATATAGGATATTTGAATGTATTATGATAACTATTGGAGCAGCACTTGCAGCTTTTGCCTTAGAAGCTATATTAGTACCTAATTCTATCTTAGATGGTGGAGTTACTGGTGTTAGCATTATTTTAAATTTATTATTTAAATGGAAACTTAGTTTATTAATATTACTAATTAATATTCCTTTTATATATATTGGATTTAAAAATTTAGGATGGAAATTTTTATTTAAAGCTGTTTATAGTATTTTAGTTTTTTCAATACTCTTGGAAGTATTTCATTCAGTGAATCATGTAACGGAAAATATACTACTTGCTACAGTTTATGGAAGTGTAATACTTGGTATTGGTGTTGGAATTGTAATAAGGTTTGGAGGATGTTTAGATGGAACTGAATCTGTTGGCATTGTAATAAGTAAGAATACTAATTTCTCGGTTGGACAATTTGTATTATTATGTAATGCAATAATATTTACAGTAGCTGGTCATTTCTTTGGAATAGATAGAGCCTTATATTCCCTACTCGCTTATTTTATAACTAGTAAGGTAGTTGACGAGATTGGTGAAGGATTCCAGAAAGCTAAAGCAGCAATGATTATTACTAAGAATGGTAAAGATTTGGCGGAAATTATCTACAAGAAGATTGGTAGAACTGTAACATTTATTGAAGGTAGTGGGCTTATCAGTGGTGAACAAAATGTTTTATACTGTGTGTTAACAAGAGTGGAATTATCAGAACTTAAAAACATTGTAAAAGAACATGATAACTCAGCATTTGTTACTATATCAGATGTATCCGAAATAATTGGAGCACATATAAAATCAAACAAATCATTAAAGAAAATGAAAACTAAGGAAAAGAGGAAAAAAAGTGAAAACATATAATAAATTAGTAAGAGATAGAATTCCCGAATTAATGTTAAAGGAACATGAGCTTCCAACTACAAGAATCTTAACCAATGAAGAGTATATTCAAGAACTTAATAAAAAATTAGAAGATGAAGTTAAAGTATACTTAGAAAATGAAAACATAGAAGAAATGGTTGATATACTTGAAGTGATTAGAGCAATAGTTGAATTTAAAGGATCTACTTATGAAGAATTAGAAGAAAAAAGAATTAAGAAAGCTAATAAAAAAGGTACCTTCAAAGAGAAAATATACTTAGAAAAGGTTATGCAAAATGGCGATTAGACACAAAATTGTGTCTTTTTATTTGTAAAAAATAATAAATTATCATAAAATATATATAGTAGTAGAATTCGGGTGAGTTAAGATGTACACAAAAGTAGAAGAAGCAATACACTTTATGGTAAAAGCAAACAAGGGACAAAAAAGAAAAAATGAAAATATAGATAAAAGTTTTCATTCAATGATAATTTATTCAATGCTTAGGGAATTTACTAATACAGAAGATGTTTTAGTCTCTGCTCTACTACATGACATAATTAACGATACCGAATATGGATATGAAGAAATTGAAGAAAGATTTGGAACATTAGTTGCTGATATGGTATCTGATTTATCAGAAGATATGTCAATAACTAAATGGTTAGATAGAAAGAAAAACTATATTAGAAGAATGAGATCTAACTATGATGTAAATGTTATAAATATAATGTTAGCTGATAAACTACATAATCTTATTTCAAATTATGAAAATTTCCTAAAAGTTGGAGATAAAATATGGAAGAATACTGGTGGATCAAAAGAAGATAACAAGTGGTTATATAGAGAAGTATATGGAATAGCTAAATCTAAAAGAGCTAATAGTGAATTGCTAAAACGATATAAAGAAATTATAGAAATTTATTTTGGTGAGATGTATGAATAAAAAATTTATTAGAAATCATTGGAAACCAATTATATTTTCATTAAGTATTTTAATATTTTTATTTATAGTAAAAATGTTAATGCAAGATCAAATAAAAGTATTTGATGATACTATATATAATTTAGTTTCAAAATTAAGATGTGAACCTATAACCTACTTTTTTAAATTTATGTCATTTTTATGTAGCACTTGGTTTTTATTAATTATTACAGTATTGATAATGCTATTTAGTAAGAATAAAAAAAGTGCCTTTTATATAGGTTTAAACGTTATTTTATGTGTTTTACTAAATCAAGTATTTAAATATACTTTTATGAGAGAAAGGCCAATTGATATTAACTTGATTATAGAAAAAGGCTATAGTTTCCCTTCTGGACATTCTATGGTTAGCTTAGCATTTTATGGATTATTTATATATTTGATTGCACATAAGAAAATGAAAAGAAATAAGAAGTTTATATATTGTTTCAGTCTTGCTTTCTTAACATTATTAATTGGAATAAGTAGAATATATTTGGGTGTTCACTATGCTAGTGATGTTTGTGCTGGATTTGCACTATCAATGGCTTATTTAATTATATATATATTAATTGTGTATAAAAAAATGAAGAAAATTTAATTTCTTCATTTTTATTTTTATGAACCTGTACTTAAATATTTTTTTGCCCCTCTATTAAATAAAAATACTGCTGGTATTATATAAAATAATACTAGTAATGGTAAGAACATATAAATAGTATTTGATGCCTTGCCAAGTAAAAATAATAAAGGATAATAATTAACTAATGAATAAGGAATTATAAATGTAAAGAATTTTAAAATTCCTGAAGGAAATACTCCCATAGGATATTGAGCAATATTTTTTCCTCCATCTGTTAAAACATTTCTAATTTCTAGACCTTGAACTGTAATGAAACAATATGATGCTGTTACTAAAAATATAGTAAAAAATATGGCTATACTACTTATTAACATAAAGATGAATGTTAATACTTTGTATAAATTCCATGAGATATGTAAATGTATTATGGCGTATATCATTATTATTAAACTATAAATTATTCTAACTACTTTAACATATTGAATTTTATAACCAATTACTTGAGTTAAAATATTTACTGGACGTAATAGTAATCTATCAAAATCGCCTGTAATAATTAAATCATCGAATTGGTCAATACCACGAGCAAATACTTCATTTATAGCATATCCAAAATTAATGACACTAAATGTAAATAATACTTCGTATAATGTAAATCCTTTGATATTACTAAATCTATTAAACATAGAGGTTATTACAAAAGTAAAACTAAAGAAGACTAATATTTGACTTATTATAGATAAAATTAACGATGATTTATATTCAAAAAGAGATTTTAAGTGTAACTTAAGATAATTAATATATAGTTTCATTTAACCACCTTGTACTACTACTCTCTTTAATATTTTATCTGTTAATTTTATTCCAATAAATATAATTATAATAAGCCATGAAATATCAATAATAAGTCCTCTTATAATGGCCATACCTGTTATGTTTTTACAAAATATTCGGAAAGCGAAGTCGCTAATATATGCGAATGGTAAGAAAGATACTACATAACCTAGGGATTTAGGAAATAGAGCTAGTGGAATAGATTGGCCAGATAAAATATCAGAAATAGTACTAAATATTCCAACTACTCCTCTTTCATCTAATAGGTAGAATGATATTACATACATTAAGACGATTATAGCTGTTATTAATATGGCAGATATAGACATAACGAAGATAAATAATAAAATTGTTTGTATATCTGGGTATATTATTCGATATGGTTTAGGTAATATAGAAGCAATGATAAGAAGTGGAATTCCTCGTAGTAGTGCTGATGATAATTTGGCAGCTAGAATTCTTGTAAACCACATTATATAAAGATTACTTGGACGACATAATTCGTAAGCTACGTCACCATTTCTTATCATTTTAATTAAATCGTTGTCACGATACCATATGTATATTAGAGCAAAGAAAGCTTGATTCAGCCATAAATATGTAGTTAATTGCTCTATGGTAATACCTACATCGTTTGAAGAGCCACTACTATAAAATGCCATATATACAAATATATTTACAAATCCGAAAAATAATTGAGTAGAAAGACCAGCTAGTGCTGCAGCACGATATTGTAAACCGACAGTGAATTTTAATTTAAAAAAAGAAAGATATTGTTTCATTTATTTGCTTCTTCGTATAAATTAATTATAACGTTATCTAAAGATTCATTGTCAATTTCAAGGTCATTTATATTGGCCTTTTTAGATAAGTAGCTTAAAAAATCAGAAACATTTAATGATAGTGAATCAATTTTAAATTTGTAACCATCTTGAAATTTTTCTTGAGCTATAATTCCTTTTTTTCTTAGTTTAGTTAATTTGGTATTTGTTGTAACTGTAACATATTTATGATGATCATATTTTTGTTTTAGGTTCTTTAGGGGACCATCATAAACTATCTCGCCACTGCAAGCAATAATAATACGCTTGGCGAGAGCTTCGATGTCACTCATATCGTGAGTGGTTAGTATAACTGTCACCTTTTGTTCTTTATTTATCTTTTTGATAAAGTTTCTTACTATTTGTTTAGATAAAGCATCAAGACCGATAGTTGGTTCATCTAAGAATAGTATTTTAGGTTCATGCAATAGTGAAGCAGCTATTTCACAGCGCATTCTTTGTCCAAGACTTAATTGTCTTACTGGAACGTGAATGATATCTTCAATGTTTAATAATTTTACTAGGTACTCTTTGCGATTTTCAAATTTAGTTTCATCTAATTTATAGATATCTTTTAGAAGATTAAAAGTATCTTCTGCTGGAATATCCCACCATAGTTGGCTACGGGAACCAAAGACAACTCCTATTTTAGAGACATATTCTTTTCTGTCTTGCCATGGTACTAGACCGTCGATGGTAACAGTTCCTGAGTCTGGTGTAAGAATACCAGATAAAATTTTAATAGTAGTTGATTTACCAGCACCATTTTGACCGATAAATCCTATGATGCTACCTTCTTCTATATTAAAAGAGATATCTTTTATTGCATCTATATACTTATATTCTCTTTTAATAAAGTTTTTTAAAGTTGCTTTAATTCCTGGGGCTTTTTTAGCAACTTTAAAAGTTTTTGTAATGTGCGAAACATTGATGAACGACATTTTTTTCACTCCTTTCCTAACCTTTTTACAACGCAAAAAACCAGATATAAAATATCTAGTATCCATCATGTAATTAATAAATTGTAGTTTTCTTGCAAAAAAGTCACTTTAGATTATAATTTGTTTGAAGTAAAAATGCAATACTTTTTTTAATAGTAAGAAAAAAAGTTGGATTTATACTATCCAACTATTTTTTTATATATTCATTTAAGTTTTTTAGACGATATTCTGGTGCAGGGAGTTCACTAGTTGATATGAAGCCAGGACGAGCATTAAATACGTCTGGAATTCTGTTTATAACGTCGGCACAAGTAAGTTCTGCTGTTGAAGGTTGTTTAATAGTAACGGTTGTTTCAGGTTCACCTATTATTGTCCATTCGTTTGTATCAACTTCATCAGGTGCATACACCTTACCAATACATTCAGCTTCAATTGTAATGCCTTCTTCTGTTTCGGCTGTAACTACGGCACTCATACCAGTTGCATCACCTGCTTTGATTAACATACCTAAAGTTGATGATTCTAAATCCTCAGTATGTGTTTGAGGAATGCATTTTTGATTCATACTTTTAATATTTAAATGAAATTTATCTGCTAACCATCCTACTGTATTCCACATATATGAAGGAGCAAAATTTCCAGCTTTAATTAATTGTTGTCTTTCTTCTTCACTCATTCTATCATTTGAAGCTACTTCTCTATCAAATTGTTCTAAAGTCAATCCTGCTCCGTGGGCTTTTGCTAATGCAATACCATAATCTTCTACATTATATGATGAAGACCCTTTTATTTTTGCTATTTTATGAGTAGTACCAGCTAATACGGAAATTAAATTTCCCCAAAAAACATCTTGATATCCACAACCAACTATTGTACATTTATTAGCTTTAGCCAAGACGTCTAACTCTTTCCATATTGTTGGATTTGAATTTTCGGCATAAAATGCTTCTTCACATGTTGTTATTGCATCAATTCCAAGCTTAGCACATATTCTTAAAACATCTTTTACATCATTCAGTAAACTCATCGTAGTGATAATGGCAATATTTGGTTTTGTTGCTTTCATATAATCTTCTAGTTTTTCTAATGGTGCTATTCCTACATTTCTATTTTCGCCACCAATAACATAGGAAATATCTTTACCATATAAATCAGGATTTATGTCTACAGCTCCAACTATTTTAACACCTTTTTTTAGTGCGTATTTCATAGTATAAACACTCATTTTTCCACAACCAATTTGAAACATTCTTATCTTTTCCACTATAATCACCCTATTCTTAATATTATTATAACAAAGATTATTAATGTTTATCATTTTTATATTTTTAATAGTGTAAAAAAACGGAAACTATTCAGTCTCCGTTAAATCAACATTCTCTTCTTTGATTAAATCAGAAAAGTCAATTTTAATTTTTTATGAATTCATTTTTTACCAATTAGTTTGAAAGAAAATTGTACTTATAATAAAAATTATTTGTATTACAAATATAAATAATACTATTGGTATAAAATAAATTAAATACCAGGCTCCAATTGTAAAATTAAATATTATATTTAAAATAAGAATTATTAGTAAAGATACCATTATAGAAATTAATAGTATAATAATATCTAGTATAATTGTATTTATTATTGAATTAAAAAAATTTTGCACTTTATTATAACCAATCTGTCTTAATAACTTTATATTTTTCTCATCATCTAATATTAAATCTTTTGCAGTTATTATTGCTATTACTGAGAAAATAATTGATGAAATTATATTTAAAATTCTTAATAGAGTACTTACATTATCTAGAATTTTTTGACTTGATGATTCTAAATATTTATCAATTGATGTAAGTTGTTTTATAGTATAATATTCATTATCTTCTAAATTTATCCATTTTTTTGATAATTTGTTATATTCTTTGTAATCATTTATCTCTAAATTATATATATAGTGCTCTTCTTTGTTTATTAAATCATTATATAAATTATCCGAAATACAAATATAAGAACCGATATTTACATTTTTAATATCTGATATTATTAGAGGAATTTCTTTCTTATTATAGATAAAAACTATTTCCTTATTTAAATAAGTTTTTTTTAATTCTTGATTGTAGTCATATCCTTCTACTAAAAATAATGTAGCTTCATTATCTTTCAAGTGCAATTTACAACTAGATGATGAATATGCCAGTACATTATCATCAATTAATAAACTAGACCATTTTAACTTTTGGTTATCTGTTGATTCCTCAAAATATTCAGCATTTTTATCATCTGTTATTATTCGGGGTTCATATATTACATCATTATCTAATCCTTTTTCTAATCTTATGGCTCTTCTATATGACTTTATTATTTTTTTGTTTTTAAAAATATCTTCATGATTTTCTTTTGAATAAATCAAAATACAACTATTTTCTAATTTAAATGTATTAGTTACTTTATTTATATAATCGATAAATACATTTAATATAAAAATAACGCTAAATAATATAATAAATATTCTAATATACTCTTTTGTTTTCTTCTTCCTTAAAAATCCTTTTAATAAAAACATAACTAATCATCTCCTAATATGTCTACAATCGGATTATTTAAATTTTTCTTTAGAAGTCTAAGACTTATTAGCGTAGATATTAAAATAATAGTCGTTAATAAAACTATTAATAAAGTTAAACTATTTTTTACTCTAAAACCTGTATATCTTAGCGCTTTAAATAATACTATTTTATTTTCTATGAAAAAAAAGATTATCGAAAATATTGAGAAGCTTATTATAAAACTAATCAATAAAATTATTGAATTTTCAATCAATTCTTTAGTTACAACTTGTTTATTTGTGTAACCACATGCCTTTAATAATCCTAAATATTTTGATTCACTTATTATCTTTTTTCTTAAATAGCTATATAAAAGAAATAATAATGTACAATTTATTATGATAAATATGGAAATCGATAAAGATATTATAACTGTCATAGTTGCTTTATCAAATTCTGCTATTTCATCTTCATTAACTTCAAATCCATTTTCTTTGAGTGAATTTCTTACTTTGTTTAAATTTTGTGACTTATCTACAACTACTTTTATTGTATGGTCATACAAATCTTTATTATATTCAATTGATGTGTTCGAAGCTTCTGAAAATAGCTTTATATCTTCTTCTACTCCAAAGCAATCGTTATTATTATTCATTAATAAACTATTGTCATAAATACCTACTATTTTAAATCTTTTTGATAATGTTTCTTGATCTTCATCTGGAATTCCATTTACTATTTTTCCATTTGGGATATATCGTATATAAAAAGCGTCAAATTCTAAATCCATAATTTCATCTGGATTAATAATCTTAGCTTCACTTATATTAAAATTATACACCTCTTCATCAGGATAAAAATAATATGGACATATTATTTCTCCTGATTTTAACTCAGTTATTTCTTTTCCTTTAATTGATTTAGGAGTAATATTGGCACTTCCTCTATAAAGCATTATATCCCCTGATAAATTATTTATATTTATTGAAGTTTTTAGATAATAGCGTGAATATTTAGAATTATAAGCATCACTTATATGTTCTATTTTTTTGATTTTGTTAATAGTTTGCTCTTCGTTGTCTTCTGTACTAAATTTATAAGTATAAAAAGATCTAAACTCTAAATTTTTATGCATATAACAATCAATGTATGAAAAAATATTCTTCATAAAAATTGCATCTATAAAAAGTAGAATAAATAGTATCGTAATAATTGAAATTAAAGTAATATTCTTTTTATTTCTGTGTATATTTTTTAACGAATTTATAATAAAATCATTTATCATTTGGTACCTCAATCATTTTACCTTCTTCTAACAGAAGACATATATCAGAATATTCTATTATTTCATCGCTATGACTTACAACTATAACACATTTTCCTTCATCTGCCATTTGTCTAAGTAATTTAAAAATTATTTTTTCATTTTCTTTGTCTAAATTACCTGTTGGTTCGTCTGCAATTATTATACTTGGGTTGTTAGCTAGGGATCTTGCTATTGCAATACGTTGTTGTTCCCCACCTGATAATTCTTTAGGAAAGTGGTCTTTTCTTTCTATTAAACCTACTTTTTCTAATAAAGTTTGAGCTAGTTGAGTTCTATTATTACGATTTATTTCTTTATTTATTAACATTGGTACCATTACATTTTCGGATGCTTTTAAATACGGATTTAGATTATATTCTTGAAAAATAAAACCAATATGTTTTAGAGCGATAATTAGAAGCTTCAGTATCACTTAGGTTATCTACCTTTTTACCAAAAAGTAGATAGTCACCTGATGTTGCTGGATTCATTAAACCTAGTATTTTTATTAAAGTTGTTTTACCACTACCGCTATGTCCTTTTATAGCATATAGTTTTCCTTTTTCAAAACTGTAATTAATATCTTTTAATACTTCTATTTTTTTATTTTGTGTTTGATAAATTTTAGTTAAATTTATTAATTCAATTATTTTAGTCATTGATACAGCTCCTTTGTTTTTCAGTATAACATATTAATACTGAGTTTTAGACACAATAATTAAAAAGATTATTGTGTCTAAATGCTATTTAATTCCATTAAAATTGGCATGGAATGAAGTGTTTCCAGTTCTGTTTTGCCATTCTATTTTAGTTTCTTTTGTTCCACTATCTTCCCATACTAATGGATCTGTATTATATTTACTGTTTTTGTAGTATATATTAGTTTGTTTTTCTCCAATTCCCCACCATACTAAGCCTACTTTTCTTTTTACAGTTGTGAATACTCTAATTCCGCCATTAGCATTCGTTCCATTGTTAAGATTTTTAACGTTTTCTATACTAGTAATTGAAGTTTTGAATCTTTCTCCAAAAGTAGCAGTACCTGTAATTGGTTTTCTTGTAACATTATTACCAATAATTGTATTTTCTAATGTTCCAGATAAGGTAAAACTATCTGTACCTGCATATACTATTCCTATTATTGAAATAAACAACAAAAGTATAGTCATAGTTTTTATAACTTTTTTCATATATTCACCTCCAATCTTTTTTGAAGAAGTATTTCTTCTTAGAGTTAATATATCACGATTACTCTGTAATATTGGTAGAGTTTGAGGGGAATTAGTAGAGTTTGAAGGGAATTAGTAGAGTCTTATATTTTTTATATTTATTATTGTAAAAAAACGGAAACTATTCAGTCTCCGTTAAATCAACATTCTCTTCTCTAATTAAATCAGAAAAATCGATTTTGAATTTTTCAATTGATTTCTTTTTTGCGTCTTCATAAACATTACGAGCATTACATACTGCTTTGTAAATATGTTTTATACGACAAACATTTTCATTATCAAATAAAGCATATGTAAATGCATTTGAAAGAATTGTTAAACAAATATCTGGATATCTTGATGATATTTCATATATTCTTTTATATTCATCTGTCATATCAACAATGAATGTCATTATTCTTTCTAAAACAAAGTCAGTATATTCAAAATGAACACCTGTTTTAGCTTCTATTTTAGGATATGTTCCCATAAGAATTTTTACACAAGTTTCTTGATCAGCTTCTGCTACATCAATCTTTTGGAAACGTCTTAAGAAGGCACGATCTCTTAGAATATATTGTTCGTATTCCTCATCTGTTGTAGCACCAATCATTTTTATTTCACCACGATCAAGCCCTGCTTTAAACATATTAGCAAAATCGATACCACTTTCTCCACCATCTTTGTTAACTAATACATGTGTTTCATCTAGAAAAACGATAGTTTTTGGACGATTAGCTAATTCTTTTACTAGCAAGTCTACTCTACTTTCGATTTGTCCATTCGATTCTGTTTTACCTAATAATGATGTAACATTAAGTTTAAATATTTTATATCCCTCCAACGCTTTAGGAACCATATGTTTTTTTATACGATAAGCTACTCCTTCAACAATAGAAGTTTTACCTACACCTGCTTTACCAACTAGAAGTGCACTTTTCTCTGGGGTTAAAAGAGTCATAATGACTTGTTTAATTTCTTCATCACGACCAATAGAAGGATCTGTTACATAATCTCTACTAGTAAGATCTTGAGCATATCTGTCTAAAATACTAACAAATTCAGTAGAACTGGAACTATTTTCTTCAACTATTATCTCTTCATTTGTTTGCTCTATTTGATTAATATTAGTTATTTGTTCTTGAATTTTTTTAGGACCACCAACTTGATATTTTATAGGTTGTGGTCTACCTGTTTCTAAAGACTCGTTCATCTAAATCACCTTTTATAATTATATCATATATAATTTTTATTTACCTAAATATTGATACATAAAATATATTCTATTATTTTCCTTATTAAAGATTTAATAATTATGAACTTTGTATTCTTTAATGCTAAATAACATACAAATCACTTTAGGAAATATTTTAAATTTATATAAATAGTCAATTTATACATTAAAAAAGCAAACTATATTGTTTGCTTAATATTCACAATGGCGCCTGATGTAGGACTCGAACCTACGACCTAACGGTTAACAGCCGTGCGCTCTACCGACTGAGCTAATCAGGCATTGCTCTTTAATTATAGCAAAATGAGAAATAATGTCAATAATATTTTTGCACTTTTTTCAATAAATATGAACTTTTTTTGTTTTTTTTAAAATTTATTGAATTTTTTACTACTTTTATAAGAGTATTATATGCTAAAAGAGATAAAAAATATCTCTTAAGCATCAACTTTTTTTACTATAAAACCATTTCTTTCGTATGAATCTTGGATATAAAATTTTAATGTAATAACAGAATATTCATCTGTACTTAACTCACTATTCTCTTCTTTAGGTAGGTTAGCTTTCTTATTGCTTATTTTTATATCTACAATATATTCATAATATTTATCTGTTATTTCTTTGCTATAAATCATATTTAATACTTCATATTTATCCCACGTCTTAATCATCTTATAAGATATTAAATCATCCGTTAATATTTGATCTATTATGGAATCTAAATACTTTTGTACAATACTAAACTTATCAAAATTAACTAATTTTTCTGGTTCTGGTTCTCCAGTACTTTCAATTGTTTGTATTTCTTCTTCATTATTTATTTCTTTTATAGCAGATTTTACTTCATCTTTAACAGTGGTTTCTTCATCTAATGTTTTAAAATAGTCATGTCCTCCTAAAATTAAACAAATAACTGCTGCAAGTAAACAGCCATAAATAATAAAGTCATACTTATTTAATTTCTTCATACTACTCACCTATTATAATTATAATATATAATTATTTTATTTTTAATAATTATGAGATGACTTTATTTTAAGTTGACATTTGATATAATATATTTAGGTGATAATATGAGAGATTATATGAAAAATCATATAGATTTAATAGATAGTTATATAAATAATAAAAAATATAAAGATTTAGAAGAAGTACTTGAGAATCATATGACGAAGATTGGATTCTTTCAACATGAAAGAATTATACATTTATTAGTTACTTTATTTTATGCTATGATAACATTACTATTCTTAGGACTTACTATACTTAGTTTTATATTTATACCTATTGCTATTATAGTACTTATATTTTTAGTATTGTATATCATTCATTATTTTTACTTAGAGAATGGCGTTCAATATATGTATAAACAATATGATAAATTAAAAGAATTAGATAAATAAATATCTAATTCTTTTAATTAGAAGTCTTTTTACCTAAGTCTTCTTGTTCTATAATATCTTCAGTTTCCTCAGAATCGTCTTTTTTTAACAGTTCCTCTAAGCTCTTTTCTACCTCAACTTTTTCACTTCTGTTTAATACCGCAAGCGAATTAATCTCTGGTTCTTTCTCTTCAAAGACCTCATAGTTATCTTCATATCTCGTAATTTTTTGAGCATCAAAAATAATATACTGTGATGGTAAATGTAATAACTTAGTTAAATATTGCATAATAATACTACTAGCTTTCTCATTATATCTAAAAGCTTCTGCGTTATACTCTCGTCTTGCTATTGATATATCGTTAGTAAGATCTTCAATATCTACGTCTTTAAAAGTACCCAACTCATTTAACTCTAAAAGATACGGATATCTATCAAAATCAATCTTTTTACTTAATTTAAATTTATTAATAGCATTACTGGTTGTAACCTTATCATTAATAGACCCCTTTACACCTTTTTCAATTAATAAAAGCAATCTATTTATTTCAGTACTCACTGTGTCTTCACGACCATATTCTTTTAAAATACGATCAGTAGTTTCTTCTGCAATTTTAATTTTCTCTTCTAAATATTTATTTAAAGTTGTTGTAAATATTTCATTTATGGTAGCAGTTCTTTTTTTTAAATCCTTATATTGGGTATATAGCCAATAACAAATAAATAGAAAAATAAATAAGAAAAAATTATCAAATATAAAATTAAATATTTCAATCATTTATAATCACCTATTATATGAATTATAACATATTATTTTATTTCTTTAAATAACTTAGTAAAATCAGAAGGATACTTAGTTTCAAAATGATAATTATGACCTTTTTCTTGATACTCGATTAAATTAGCATGAAGACCTAATCTCTTTAATGGGTTAGATTTACTACCATACTTTTTATCACCTATTATAGGGTTTCCGATACTTGATAGTTGAACCCTTATTTGATTACGTCTTCCTGTTTTAATATTTATTTTAAGTAGAGAATATCTGTTACTTGTTTGTAATACTTCATATTCTGTTATAGCTAGTTTACCTTTAGATTTATCTTTTGTTTCATATACTTCTAGTGTCTTAGATTCGGACAGATATGATTTTATTGTATCTTTCTTTTTAGGCAATTTACCTTCTACAATACATAAATATTCTCTTTTTACATTAGACCAATTATTTTGTAAAGATAGCTTTTTATCTTGGTTTTTAGCAAATATTACAATACCTGAAGTGTCTTTGTCTAATCTATGAACAATAAATACTTTATTTTTAGGATATTGTTTCTTTACATATGTACTAGCTTCATTATATAGAGTTCTTGATTCTCTTTTTTCTGTTGCTATTGTTAGAAGATGAGGTTCTTTTTCTACTACTAGTAGTTCCTTGTCTTCGTATATTATATTCATTTTCTTCATAACTTTCCTCCTTAAATGTTATGTATGTAAAACTTGATATTGCTGATGTTAGTGGAATTATTATAAATGATGCTATACCACTTAACATTATTCTAGTAAATTCGGCAGCAAAAACTTTTGAATTTATGATAGCACTGGCACTATATTTAAAATCCTGAAAATAGATAAATAAAGTCATATAACTACCAAGGTATGCAAAGAATAAAGTATTAGTAGTTGTACCTAGTATGTCTTTGCCAATGTTCATACCTGATATAAATAGTTCTTTTTTAGATAGATTAGGATTATTTAAGTGTACTTCATATAGTGCTGATGAAATTGCTATGGATGTATCTACTATGTTACCAATAAGTCCTATTATAATTATAGAGTTTGATAAAGCTAACATGTTTATTCCTGTATCGTATATTACATAACTTATTCCTTCTATTGTTTCTTCTGTGTATCCTTGGATATAAATATTATTGCCAAATAAGCAAGTTATACCAAAGAATAATAATAGTAGTAGACATACTGAGATGAATGATACTATTGTTTTTTTGGTTGTTCCATTTAGAAAGAATAGTATTATGGTACTTATTATGATACAGATTACGAATGTTGGGATGATAGGATTAAAACCCCAACCAACAATGATAACTAGTAAGAATATTAAAGCCAGATTCATATATATTGTAAAAAATGTTTTTAGACCTCTTTTTCCACCTATTAAGAGAAGAAGGATTAATAATACTAGTGATAATATTTTTATCATTATTTAAGCCTCCTTTTATATATAAATAGCGTTGTATAGATAGATATTGGAATTGTTAGAGTTATTCCTATTGCGCCGACTAAAGCTCGTGTCATTTCAAGACTCATATATTGATCAATAAGAGTTGATATTTCAACACCATTTCTAAAATAAATAGTTAAATTAGGAATTACAGAACAAATATAAGTAAAAAATAGAACGTTAATCATTGTACTCATTATATCTTTACCTATAGCAAAACCTGATTTAGTTAATGCTTTAATAGTAATTTTATTATCTTTTTCTATTAATTCATTTAAGGATGATGCCATACTTATAGATATATCCATTATGGCACCAAGACCTCCTAATATTAGTTCAGCAATAAAAATATCTTCATAAGGACGAGTTAGTAATTCCATCTGTTCAAACCTTACTCCACTATACTCTGATATGTGGATAACTATTAGAGTTATTAACATAGTTACAGATACACCAATGATACTACTTATTATAGCTGATAAAGTCTTTTTATTGATGCCCGATACTAGACTTAAACAGATAGTACTAAATATTATTGATCCTATGAATGATAGAATTGGTAGAGATGTACCTTTGGCATTAAGTGTTACGATTATATTGAATAAGAATATGTTTAGAATAACACTTATTATCGAAAAGAATCCCTTTAAGTGTCCAACTATGACTATTGTAAGTGTAAATGCTACAATTAGTGTGACTATATATTTATCTCTTTTGTATCCTTCAATATGAGTGTTTTTTATTATATTGTCACGTTTATTTACTGAGACAAATATTTCATCTCCTTTTTTATATTTTTGATCGTAGGCTTCTCCTTTATGATATTCATTAGTAATAGTTACTTCAGTTCCTTTATCTTCTCCATTTAGAATTTTAGCTTTGATAGTTTGCTTATATATATCTTCGTGATAACCATATGTTATAGTATCTGTGCTAATATATTCTTCTTCTGTAGATATAATTTTAGCTATGGGTTCTTTATAGAATGAATGATTATTATAAGTAAATATAATAGCAATTATACTTATAAGTACTATGATGGAATAGAATATGATAAATTTTTTATTATTTTTTATGTACTGCATGTAATCACATCCGACTTAAATTATATCATAATTAAGGGAAAGGTGTTATTTTCTGTGTAATCAAAAGAAAAAGAGAATGTCTTCTCTTTCTTAATAGTAATTTGATAGTTTATCTATTTCCCAGCTTTTTATTTCTTTTGTTTTAGGATTGAAGTAAAATTTAATACCAGGATATTCATCATTATCACCATAGCAGATTACAAAGTAGTAGCCAGCTTCTTGGTCTCCATTAATCAAATTTTCTTCATCAAAATATCCAGATAAAGATGAGTAATAATTATATTTTTCTTGCCAGTCCATTAACTCATATTCTTGGTTATTGTATTCTTTTATATATAAGGCATTATCTTTTTTTAATAGATATAATTCATTATGTACTGATAATATTTTCCCTTCTGTTTTATAAGTAAATAATATTTCTCCATTAAAATTATATTTATTTATAGTTGATTCATCAACCAATACTAAAAGATTTCCAAGTGAATCGAATGTATATAAGTTTTTATTGAGATGGTCAGTTATTTTTTTGTAATCTTTTGTATAATATGCTATTTCTGAACTAATAGTATTGCATCCAGATTCAACAGTTATATAGTAGTTATTTTCGTGTATTTCTTTTCTGAAATTTACACATAGTTCATCTTTGATGGTAAGTAATGGTATTTTTTCTTCATTGGCATCTAACAAATAATAATCAGACGTTTCATTATTTTCTATTTTACCAGATATAAGGTCTTTGTTAATTATTCTTAATTCATCATATGAATTTTCATATAATACTTTAGATGTTTTTATATTATAATAGTTTTCTTTATTCTTTTGAGAATATTTTATTCCATATAAATCTTTTTCACTTAAATTATACTCTAAACTATATTTTTCTGCATTTGCAGAAATATCTATTTTTAATGTTTCTTGGTTGTTATTATTATAAAGATATATTTCTTCATCTTCATATAAAACATAGTTATCATAAGCTACTGATAAGACTTTGGCATTTTCATTTTTTGTTGGAATTTCAAAAGCTATTTTATTACAGGATGATAGACGATAATCTAAACAAAGATTATTATTTCCATATTCAGTTTTGCGTACTTCTAGTTTATATTTTTTTTCTTTGTTTTCTGATAGAGAAGTTTTTTCTTCCACTTCTTTATTATTTATTAGGATTATAGTTATTCCTGAGATTATTGTAAAAGTTAAAATGATAAGAATTATTATTTTTAATTTTCTATTATTTTTATTTTCTATATTAGCATTCATAATTAACATCCTTTATTATCTTTAATATAACATTTTTAAGAAAAAGAAAAAAGTAGTTTTAAACTACTTTTCGAATGTATGTTTTACTCTATCTTTTTCTTCGGCTCTTTTACCATCGTTGAATCTGTCAACAGTACCTACTAAATAACCAGTGATTCTTCTGATTCTTTCGAATCCTACTCCTTCACCAACCATTTTTTTGCTTTCTACTTTTTGTTCAGCAACTTTTTCCATTTTTTCTGTTTTCATACCTTTTACCTCTTTCTTTCTCTATCTCTATTTATTTAAATTCATATTTTTTAATAGTTCTGCAGGAATTGGATCTCCTTCACGACGACCGCAACCTGGGCAAACATCTTTTATAACTCCAACATATCCACAAACTGGATCTCTATCTACTGGGTGGTTAATTGCACCATATCCGATTCCAGCTTCTTTCATTAATCTTACAACTGATTCGAATGCTTCTACGTTTTCTGTTACATCTCCATCTAATTCAATATAACTAATATGTCCAGCATTAGTTAGTGCATGATATGGAGCTTCTGTTTTAATTTTCTTAGCTATTGATATATTGTAATGTACTGGTACATGGAATGAATTAGTGTAATATGGCCTATCAGTTACACCTTTAATTTTTCCATATACTGCTTTATCTATTTTTGTAAATCTTCCACTTAATCCTTCAGCTGGAGTTGCTAAGCAAGTGAAATTTAATTTATATTGTTGTGAATATTCATCCATTTTTTCTCTCATATGACCGATTATTTCAAGTCCTAATTTTTGAGCTTTAGATGACTCTCCATGATGTTCCCCAATTAGAGCAGTTAGACATTCAGCAAGTCCAATGAATCCAATTGATAAAGTACCATGTTTTAAAACCTTTTTTAGTTTATCATTTGGTTTTAATTTTTCTGAATCCATCCAGTTTCCTTGACCCATTAAGAATGGGAAGTTATATACTCTTTTATTACATTGAATTTCAAATCTTTCTAGTAATTGTTCTTTACATAACTCTAATTTTTCATCTAGTTCTGCATAAAACGCTTTCATATCTGCTTTTTTATTAGCGTTTGGTCCAACTATACCATGTTTAATACCAATTCTTGGTAAATTGATTGTTGTAAATGATAAGTTTCCACGTCTTGGTGAAATTGCTCTATCTGGATCTACTACATTTCCCATTACTCTTGTACGACATCCCATTGTAGCAACTTCAGTTTCAGGACGACCTGGAACGTAATATTGTAAATTGAATGGTGCATCTATAAATTCGAAGTTAGGGAATAAACGTTTAGCTGAAACTTCACAAGATAGTTTGAATAAATCGTAGTTTGGATCTTCTGGATTGTAGTTTACTCCTTCTTTTACTTTGAAAATTGAGATTGGGAAGATAGGTGTTTCACTATGTCCTAATCCTGCATCTACAGCAAGTAAGTAATTTTTAACTACCATACGACCTTCTGCAGATGTATCTGTACCAAAGTTAACACTTGAGAATGGTACTTGGGCACCAGCTCTTGAATGCATTGTATTTAAGTTATGAATAAATGCTTCCATAGCTTGGAATGTGATACGATCAGTTTTTGCTACTGCTTTATCAAGAGCCATTTGGAATAATCTTTTTAGAGATTCGTTCTCTTTATAGAATTTTTCGAATACTTCTACGCCATTTTCAATTGTTTGAAGTTTAGCAATTTCTCCCTCAACTGTTTTCATATTAATATATGAAGCGAAATCTGAATAATCAAGAAAATCTTGAATAGTCATTTTTAGTTGTTTTTTATATGTTTTAATAACACCTGGAGCTAAATAATAATCGAATAAAGGAATTGATTGCCCTCCATGTTGGTCATTTTGATTTGATTGAATTGCAATAGCAGCTAGTGCTGAGTAACTCATAATATCATTAGGTTCTCTTAAATAACCATGACCTGTTGAAAAACCACCTTTGAATAATTTTTCTAAATCTATTTGTAAGCAAGTTGTTGTACCCATTGCTTCAAAATCCATGTCATGAATATGAATATCTCCTTCATCATGAGCATCTGCGAATTTCTTTTTCATTAAATATGTTTTTGAGAATTCTTTAGATACATTTGATCCAAATTGTAACATTGTACCCATTGCTGAGTTACCATCAATATTACCATTTTCTCTTTTTGTATCATCTTCTGAAGCACTCTTAAGTGCAAGACCTTCTAAAGTCTTTAAGAATTTGTGAGATCTTTTATCTTCTGTGAAAGCTGCTCTTGATTGAGCTCTTCTTTCTCTATAGTCAGCAAATGATTCATATACATCATCATATTTTTTTGCTTTTAGAGATGTTTCAATTAAATCTTGAATTTCCTCTATTTTAATTTTATCTTTATCTTTATATTCTTTTTCAATTCTGTCTAGAACATCATGAAATACTTTTTGCATATCTTTTTCAGTATATTTTGCTACACCATCTTCATCGTCTTTATATGATTCAATTACATCATCAAAACCCTTTTTGATAGCTATAGCGATTTTTGTTTCATTAAAGTCAACTTTTTTTCCATTTCTTTTTACTACTTGAAGGTTAGTAAAAAGTTCTTCTTTTTCTTTTGCCATAGTTTAAAAACTCTCCTTTTACCTTTTCCTAATTCCATTATAATTGTATTATATAAAAATTGAAAGAAGTATTTTTTCATTTTTTTCAAAAAATTGATTTTTCGAAAAAATCGTTTTTTTGACTTTTGCCGATTTTTAGGCTTTTTTGTTTTTTTGTTTTTGATATTATCAAGAGTACGGCATATCGTTTTTTGGGCTAATATTAGGCAAAAAAACACATTTTTTCTTTTTTAGGTGTTCGATTTACAAACCATTTACTTTTTGTAAAAAATCAATTTTCATAAAATTTACATTTTTTGATTTTTTCAATTTTTAAAGTTTTTTTCAAATAAAAAGGTATACAAAAGTCAAGGTAAAAAACCTTTTTTTGATATACCTTTTAGTTATTATACTAGAACGAAATTTTCTGTTTTTTTATATCTAAATTATATTATAAAATGCACTTGTAACTTACTATTCAGAAAATCCTGTAAATGATAAAGATGATCCTCCTATTATTGCTCCAGAATGATTTGAATGTCCATATTCATTAGATGTAAAAACTACGATAAACGGAGTATCTCCGACTGCATTCTTTATTGCAACAAAGTCTTCATCAATTCTATCGCCAATACATAATTTGCGATATGCAGAATGAACTAATAATAAAGCACCAGCTTTAAATTCATCATTTAATTTCCTAATAGCCTCTACTGCTCCACCTATCATTCCATCCTCATCTGTTTCAAGTTGAATAATAGCCGTTTTTTCTGTTATCTTGGCATTGACACCAAATGACAAATCTTCTTGTCCAATCATTGGTTGACGTACTGCTAGTATTTCTCCTTGAAGAGTTTTCATTCCTAAAGGAGATTTTAAAGCGTTATGTAATAAGTTTTCTCCTATTAAATCTTCAACATTTAATTCATTCCATTCAGCATACTTATTCATTGCTGGTTCGTTGTCTATTTCAACTATTCTTCTGTCACCATCTACTTTAGTAATAATTCCCATTTTATTACATTCGTCATAAGTTCCAGTTAGAATAGTCTTTATATCTTTATTTGTATAAAATAAGACTACAGCACAACCATCATCGTAAGAAGCTTTATCACATAAAATTTTCCATTCTCCTACTAGATTATCATCACAAGCTGAACCACCAAACATTGGCAACTCGCCTATTTCATCTTGGATTCCTTTTAAGTATAATTCTTCCTCACCTGGAGTAGCAAACATCGCAAATGCAACTGGTGGATATTTTTTTCCAGAATCAGCCATCGCTTCTTTCGCAATTCTTCTTCCAGTAGCACGAGGGTCTGTTCCTCTATTTGAAGCAGCTACTCCTACTGTTAGTTCGTTATCTTCAATTACAAGCATTCCAGCATATCCATTATCTCCTGAAATAATACCATCTGGTGTCATTACTGCACCTGAGGATGTACATCCTATAACTTTCATTTCAGTTTCAACTGAATTTACTCCCTTTAAAAATTCATCTTGATTATATTTTTCTGATGAGAACACTAAGCCTAATTTAGGTATCTTAAGTCCTTTAGTTGAATTTTTCACAATATCAGCACCAGCATCAAAACTATTTGAAAGAATAGTTGAACCAACACATGCTTTCATAAAATTCCTCCTTTTCACTCTATTATTTATTTCGCTTACTTTCCTATTTTAATTTTATAATTTATTCAAATGTAAATCAATAGTTTTTTATTTCTACGCAAAAGAAAAAAGAACATTAATCGTTCTTCCTCTTTGGCATTTGTTCGTTTTTAAATTTACTCCATATAGCTTAGTGAATTTTAAATACTATTTTGATAGTTTCATAAATATAGTGATTTCAACTCACTTATTCAAGCAATTACACATTCACGTTTAACTATACTTCTGTATAAGAGTTCTCCAATTCATCGCTAAATTATATTTATATACGCGCACACGATATAGCATATTGTGTCTATCCTATCGGCAGCTAACCAACAGGGATTACACTCAACGTTTGGATTGCTTGGTTCTTCTTGCAAGACAAGTTTAAGACTCTCCAATTTATTAAACGAGGTCAGATTGTTTAGCATTATTCTCCTACCTTAAAATCCCAAAGGACTATACCACCATTATTTTCAGTAATATAATCCTAATTCAAGTAAGATATTTGTTTAATACATAAATCAAAATGTACAAAAATGCATAACATACCTGCGACCTTACCATATAATAAAGTCGGTGCTAGTACGAAAGCAATTCATCTTTCCATAGCAATATTACCATCCTTATTGGCAAACAGAAAATGCTAACTGTTAATAATACAACTATGTGAATTTGGTATTTTAATTTCTTAAATAATAATCAAATGGCGATGAATATTTCCACTTAATGATTAACAGTAGATACAGAATATACGGTAACACAATATATTCTCTTCAGTCATGATTTCTCACGCTGGAATAACTTGTTTGGCTTAACGAACAATCGTTAATATACAAATGTATTGCAAGTACACATGTTACAAGTTAATTAATTCATTATTTGCGGTAATGAATTAAGTTCGTAGTTTTGCGGACTACTTTTTTCGTAAATCTTTTATTATATATATTTTTTCACAAACGAAATATAAATTTCTTTATATTTTCACTGTATTTCAAGTTTATGCCCTAAAATATATTTTTAAAGTTTACTGGTGTATCTGCTGTATACCTCCTTACTATATTAAGTATATACTTTTTATATTTTTAAGTCAATATTTTTTTCTGGATAAAATTGTATTTTTATTTTCATTATGTTAATATATATTTTTAATTGGTGGGGTTAAAATGGAATGTAATTGGAATATAAAAGATTTGTTTAACGAAAAGAAAAAATTGATAAATATTATCTCCTCAGAAAAGGATATAAATAAACGTAAATATATGGAATTGGTGTTAGAAAGTCTTAATGATTATATTAATGGTATTAGAGGAAATAGTTTCGCTGAAAATCTTACTTTTAATGATAAGCTTATGATTGTTGATAACGAATTAGTTACTTTAAATAGACATTATTCACTTGTTGATATGTTCTTTGATAAAACATTTAGATTTATGGATAGAATAGATTGTTTAGAAGATAAATTAGAATATTTAGAGAAAGGTAAATTGAGAAATATTATTCTTGGGAATGCAAAAATATCAAATAATAGAGCTATGACATTAACGGATCAATTTTATCGTGAATTTGCCCCCAATTTATACCCTATTTTTAGATATGCTTATAATCAAAGACAAAATTCAGTTAGATTTGTTAAATATTTACGTCCCGAAAATGAAGCTGATTCTATTTATTTTGATGTGATTGACAGATACTTCATTAATATAATAGGTGGCAATTCGATATCAAAATTGTTTAATGCTATTCATGAATATGGTCATGTCACAGCTGCTATATTAAATCCTGAGATTAGAATCTTACCAGAATATGAACTTTTTTCAGAAGTTGAATCTTTATTTCCTGAACTAGTTGCTAAATATAAAAATATTGCTAATTTTGATGAATTTAGTGTTTTAATGAGCAGATATTCAGAACTTGTTAGTTTTATTGGTAATGCTACTAATATAACTTGTCACAAGCCATTCGTTAATTTATGGAAAGAACATAATCACAAAGCAAACAAAAGATATTTTAAGGATATTGAAGAATATTATGATTTAGATAAAGAAATGGTTTCTAGTGCTTTAGATACACAAGTTAGCATGGAAGGTGATTACGTTGTTAGCTATTTAGTTGCAATTGAGTTATTCGACATATACAAAAAAGACCAAAATAAAGCTTTAAAACTATACGAAGAATTTTTAAAATTATCTTATAACGCAGATCCTTATGAATTTTTTAATGCAAATTTAAACTTAGGTGAACATATAGAAGAATACGCTGAAACATTAATAAATGATGTTGATAAACAGTTAAAAAAGGTCGTTAGTTAAAATGTATTGTTGGAATGTTAATGATATAAAACTGCTTATAAGAAAATATAGAAGAAAAGCAAAGTATGCAAAGAACCCAGATTTACAATTAGAATATGAAGGTACCATAAATAATTTATTAACGCTATTAGAACACTATCAAAACTCTAGAAAAGGAATTAATAATGATAGACAAGGGAATTTTGAAGTACTGGAAAATGATTTTAAAGATATTATAAGAGAAGATATGTATAAATATAGATTATATTATGTATATTTCCCTCTTATCAAAGAATTTAGAGACTCACTTGATGGAGTTACTATTGAATCTGATGATAATTTTCCAAATATAAAAGTTTCAGAAACAGGTATTGTCACCTTAACAACTGATTTTTATAATCAATTTAAAGGAATATTCTCTTCTACTTATAATAGATTAGCAGCCTCATTTAAAGATAGATTATATTTTAAGAAATCTTGTGAAGGTGAATTATATGGTGGTAATACTTTTCAAGTTTATAATACTGATGAAATTTTTATAGAAGTTATAAAGGGCAATACTATACAAGATTATATATCTCATATACACGAATCCTCACATGGTATTACATGTAAACTTAATCCTAATATAATGTATGATTGGGGAAAATATTGTTTAATTGAAGTAGATTCTCTATTTTTTGAAATGATTGGAACTGATTATGTATCCAAAAGGAAGCATGTTGATTCTGATTGTTGTAACTTAAAAAAGATAACTTTTAAAGACCATTTATATTCAGCAGAGATTATTTGCTCAAAAATAGAAATGTACAATAATCTTTCTAAAAAGGATTTAAGAAATATAAATACCGTAAAAAATTATTATATGGATGAAATTGGATATGACGAAATTTTAACTAATGATGCTATGTATTCATACATTGAAGAGTATATGCACTATATTATTTCTTATCTAATAGCTATTGAATTATATTTTGTATATCTTCAGGACCAGGAAAAAGCTTTAAAATTACTTAAAAAAATCATTTTACTTAAAGGATTAGATAATATTTCATATTTAAATGCAGTTAGAAAAATGGGAATTGAACCAACAGCTAATGTAAAAGAATACTATAAATTACTATTTAAAGAAGAAGATGATATAGCTTATGAAAAAAAACTTCAACGTAGATAAAAGTTACTTACATTCTATTCTTGAAATGCTAAAAGAATATCAGAATGATGATGATGTTTTAGTAGATAGATATAGACTCGAAAGAATTATTAATAGATTTGAAAACAATTTCTATGAAGATATTGATGAAAATTTAATGCAATCAATATCTGATGATCTAGAAAAGTATGAATTTTTCAAACCTTTTTATCCTTTTGCCGAAAACTTTATATATAATGGTTTAGACATTGAAGAGTTTTCATTTGATGCAAATTATACTAAAATAGAAATTTCTGATTGTGAAGCCTTTTATACAACAAGAGATTTCTTTAAAGAACAAAGCGAATTTTTTAGTTCTGGCTTCAAAGAATTCGAAGAAGATGCAGAAGATCATTTAGAATTTATTAATAAAGACTACAATACAGATGGTGAAATGGTATTTTTAAGAACTACTGGTGATGCTTTTGTTTTTTGCCCAAATTATTCTAATTTTACAAAGATCACTATTTTATCTCATGAATTAGAACATGTTATTGACTCATTAAAAAATCCAGTATTTTATGATAATTTGCTTATAAGAGAGACAGTTGCGATATTTATGGAAATGATTGCTGGTGATTATTGTGCTAAAAAGTATAATCTTATTGATGATCATTTTCAAAGAAAACTAATGTTACATATAGTTTTAAAAAGTCACGCTGCTATTTTTGTAGATAAAATGGATATGCTCGAAATAATCAATAATAATAAGAATTTAAATACCGATTGTTTATTTAAATTATTGGAAGAAGAAGGTTTTTATTCAGAATGTGTAAATTTCTTAATGGAAAAAACTATAACAGAGGATTTCTTTTATATACTTTCTTATTTAATCGCTATTGAAGTTTACTATATTTATTATAGTGATAAACAAAGAGCACTAAGTATACTCGAAGATATTATTTTGAATGGAACGGATGATAATATACTAGATTTAATTAGCCATTATGGAATAATTTTAAATAAACACACACAGAACTATGAAAAATTATTATTAAAAAAACTAAAAAATCACACTAATTAATAGTGTGATTTTTGCTATATACCTATAAATTTATTTTCAAATTATCTAAAAACAAATATTTCACTTACTGCTTTGACGTTTGAAAAGTTTTTTTAATGTTAATTTTCTTTCTGTAGAAGTCTGCTTGCTTTCAACTTTTTTTATTGCTGCTTTTTCTTCTAGTTTGTGCGCTAAAATAAATAATTGGTTATAAAAGAAAGTAAATTCTTGATGATACCTATCATAGTCTGATCCATTAGTCCTAATTCTAATTTTATTTTCTCCTTTATTTAATGGCGATTTTATTAATTTTATTCTTATAATGTCATCTATATACTGTAATTGTAATACATTATCTGTAGCAGAATCAGAATGCCATGTAATAACTTTATTTTCCATATCAATAAAATCTTTAGGTAAATTTGAATATTCTTTGTTATCTCCATTAAGAAAATATCTTCCAATAATTGCTTTTAAAAGATTATAGAAGACATCATATGTTTGCCACTCAGCAAACTCTATTGAAGAAAAACTTAAATCAAAAGTTAAAAGCTCTTCTTTTGTTTCAAACCAAATATCATTATCTGGAGCCTTATTTATAACAAAAAATTTACCATCTTTTTCTATTTTCACATAACTATAAGAAGGTGTAATATTAAATGATTTTTGAGTCATAATATTCTCCTTAATTTTCCTTATAGTCTAAAAGAAATGCACGATAATCTTCAATAATATTAAACATCTCTTCACTATTTTTACTTTGACATATTTGATTTTTTATTTCTTTACTTTTTGGCATTCCTTTTAAATACCATATTATAAAGCTTCTAATTTCTAGAATTGCAGCTTTTTCATTTTTATCTTCTAATAATAGTTTATAATGTCTTTTCATCATATTAACTTTTTCTAAAAACGAAACTGGCTTTAATAACTCACCCTTTTCTAAGTATTGAACACATTCTCTAATAAGCCATGGATTACCTAAAACTCCTCGACCAATCATAACAGCATCACATCCTGTTTCGTCAAGCATTTTCTTTGCTAGCTCAGGAGAAGTTACATCTCCATTGCCAATTACAGGAATTGATACTGATTCTTTAACTTGTTTAATAATATTCCAATTAGCTTTGCCACTATAACCTTGACTACGTGTTCGAGCATGTATGGCTATTGCACTTGCTCCAGCACTCTCACATTTTTTTGCAACTTCTACTGCATTAATATGATTTTCATCCCAACCACTTCTTATTTTAACAGTTACAGGAACTTTTACCGCATTAACAACAGCTTTAACTATTTCATATATTTTATCTGGATCTTTGAGTAAGGCACTTCCAGCCTGAGCACGTACTGCCACTTTTGGAACAGGACATCCCATATTAATATCTATTATATCTGGATGCATTCTTTCTTCAATTATCTTAGCAGCTGCAACGAACGATTCAACATCACTCCCAAATATTTGTTGTGATATTGGGCGCTCTTCTTCACTCATCTTAAGCAAATCAAAAGTTTTCTCATTAGAATACATTATAGCCTTATCACTAACCATTTCTGCATAAATAAGTCCTGCTCCCATTTCCTTAATTATTTTACGATAAGACGTATTTGAGATACCTGCCATAGGTGCAAGCACTATTTGATTTTCTATTTCAACGTTACCAATTTTCCACATAATTATCGCCAACTTTCTATCGTATTATAGCAAAAAAATGTATATAAATGTAAAAAAGACATAAAATAATACTATATAAATACAATTGGTTAGCACTTACTGTTGACGAGTGCTAGTTAAAGTGTTATGATTAGTTTATAGAAAGAAGGAAATTTAAGATGAGTTTAATTCCAAGAAGTTTTTATTTAGATGACATTTTCGATGAATTTGGTAGAACACCAAGAGTAGGCGAAATGAAATGTGATGTTTATGAAAAGGAAGGAAATTATAACATCGAAATGGATATTCCAGGATATGATAAGAAAGATATAAAAATAGAATGTGATAATAATGTCTTAACTATCGTAGCTGAAAAAGAAAACGAAAATAAAGAAGAAGACGAAGGAAAAAAATATATTAGACGTGAAAGAGTTTATGGTAAAGTAAGTAGAACGTTCAACTTTGCTGATATAGATGAAGAAGCAATAAAAGCCGAATTCACTAATGGTATTTTAAAAATAACTGTTCCAAAAAAAGAAAAAGTTGAAACAAGAAAAGTCATCGAAATAGATTAATTTAAAGAGAAGAAATTCTCTTTTTTATAATAAAAAAAAGGATATAATTACTTATCCTTTTTTGTTGTTTTCTTTGTAGTTGATTTTGTTGTTTTTTTAGTTTTTTCTTCTACAACAGGTTCATCTACTTCAATTTCTTCTGGTTCTTCGTCAACTTCTTCTGCTTCTTCGGTAGCGTTTTCAACTACTTCAGTTGGTGCATCGATAACGAATCTGTAGAATAGCGCTGCTAAAATACCACCAGCTAAAGGAGCAACTATAAATACCCATAGTTGTTCAAGAGCAACTCCTCCAGTAAAGATTGCTGGCCCTATACTTCTTGCAGGGTTAACACTTGTTCCAGTAAATGGAATACCCATAATATGCACTAGAGTTAAAGTTAATCCAATAACAATACCAGCATTATTATTTTCTTTCTTTGTAGTTGCCATTACTACTAGAACAAATACAAAAGTTAAAATAGTTTCAATTACTAACGCAATTGGTAATGTAGTAATTTGACTTAGAGCACTTAATGCTTCATAACCATTTGCACCTACATTAACAGCTGTTGTAGTTGTAGCTGTAGTAAATATCCAAGCTAACACAGCAGCACCTGTAATTCCTCCTAAAATTTGAGCAGCTACATAATATACACATTCAAAAACTGTAACTCTCCCATCAATTAATGCAGCCACTGATACAGCTGGATTAACATGACATCCTGAAACACGTCCTATTGTGTATACTAATGCAGTTAAGACAAGTCCAAATGCACAAGCATTAGCTAGAAGTGTAAATGGAAGTGAAACACCAGCTACTTGAGAAACATAAGTATTGATTGCTACACTAGCACCACATCCAAAAAATACAAGTAACATTGTACCTACAAATTCTGAAATAAATTTTCTTATCATAACAAATCCTCCTTGTTTTTATTATACCACTTATTCCGCATTTATAAAGAAATATATGATATAATTCTAATATAGGAGACAAAGGTAATAAGGAGGATTTATATGAAACTAATAAAGAAATTAATATTTTTTATAATAATAGTTATTTTAGTTGGTTGTGGATTAGTTGGTGGCTACTTAACATATGTTAATTCTAATTCGCAAGCCGCAAAGGATTATCTTTTAGATAAGTATGAAATAAACGAAAAAGATTGGATGGCTGTAAAATATACAGAATACGTTTATGAAGATATCGCTAATTGTGAAACACTATGGTTAAAAAAATGTACAGAAGATGAGAATTTACTTTATGCTTATACATTTAAAAATAAAATGAGTGAAACTATTATTGTAAAAGAAGATAAAAATAATAAATTTAGTGATAATTATAATGGAATATTAAAAGAAAAAGACGAAAACTCAAATAATCCACCAAACGATACAGATACTCTATCTTAACCTTAGGACAACTTAGTTGTCTTTTTCTTTTAAAAAAAGAGTGCTTGTGCACTCTTAAATTGATTCTCTAAATAATTCTTCATCATACCCTTTTGGTAAAATTTGGTTAATAACATAGTCTACCAATTTTTCATGATTATTTTTAACCTTGTTAGATAAAATATCAGTGTAAATTCTATTTAAAACTTCACCAACTTTATCTTGTTCTACTCCAAGTTCAATTAAACCTTTGCCATCTAACTTAATTTCATTTTTCTTAATGAATGAAGTCTTTCTTGTTAATTTTTTTAATCTCTCATAATCATTTTCAATCTTACTTAATTCAGTTGTATATGCAGGGTTTTTAGCATAGTAGTTTGCTCTTTTTATTCTAAACAAATCATCTATATCCTCTGTTCCAAATTTAGTTAAGAATTGCTTTATTCTTGCTTCATTATCTGGGATTTCATAATCATGATATTCAACTAATTTAGTAACACGTTGAATCAACTTTTTATTAAACTTAAGACGATTCATTATTTCTCTTGCCATATCAGCACTTTTCTTACCATGGTCCTTATAATAAGCTGTACCATTACTATTCTTAGAATATGTAAACGGTTTTGATATATCATGAAATAACATTGCTAACCTTAAATCTAGTTTAGGTTCGATAGACTTTAAAGATACAAAAGTATGCTCTAACGCATCATATATGTGATGAGGATCATTTTGGTTAAAATTTTCTAACAATGATAACTCTGGTAATACTTCTAATATAATTTCAAAATATTTTTTCAAATAAAATTCACAGCGTGGGACTACTAATAATTTAGACAATTCATCTCTAATACGCTCTGGTGCAACTTCATCAAGCATATCTTTATCTTCAAACATATATCTTTGAGTTTCGACATCAATTTTCATTCCATATTCGCCAGATAAACGAATAGCTCTCAAAATACGTAAGGGGTCATCTTGGAATATTTCATCGTCTTCACCATTCAATTTTATTACTTTATTTTTTATATCTTGTACGCCTGTACTATAATCTATTAAACCGTCTTCATCCGAATAAGCTAAAGCATTCATAGTAAAGTCACGAGAAGCTAAATCAGCTTCCAAAGTATTTTCACGAGTACGATATTTAGTAATTTCCATAGGGAATTTAGAATTAACAATACCTAGGCGAGTATTTCCACCACCACAAAAGAAAGTATTATAATCTTTAAGTGCTTCTTTTACAGATGTAAGCTCAGCATTTGTGCTTATATCATAATTAGAAGCTTTCAAACCCATTACCCAGTTTCTAACTGCGCCACCTATGATATATGCTTCATAGCCATTTTCATTAATAACATTCAATACTTCATTAACTGGTTTTGGAATAACTATGTTCATAGATGTACCTCCGTATCTTTCTACCCTCTATATAATTATACTTAACTTTGTCAAATTTGTATAGTAATAAATTTTAACTTAACCTATACTTTACTAAGAAAAAAGAACTACTAGAAATAGTTCTTAAAAATCTTCGTCTTTCTCTAAAATATTTTTCAATCTATTAATGGCATTATTTAACTTTTGGTGAGTATATTTGTCTTTTAAGATAAACCATGATGGTTCTTTTACACTATACTCTTTTAATTTTTTAAATACCTTATCACTTACTCCCAACATATAAGAATATGGCAGAATGTCATATAAATAATTATCATTTAGTTCCAAAATTGAATCTAACTCTTTATTGCTTAATTCATTTATAAATAATTTAAATCCTTCAATTTTGGTATATTCTTTTGTACCATACAATGTTCTTTTAGGCATATATTTATATAAGAATAAGATAAAAGATACACTTACACAACTTATTAAGTAGGCGATTAAATATATTCTATTTCTTTTAAATACAGGAACTAATAATACTAATAGTACTAAAATTGATAATATCGCAAAAACAACAATCTTACTATTTTTCTTTTTTAAATCAGTCTCTTCAACAAACTTCATTAAAATAAATAAAGTTACAATACTAAATACAGTTGATAAAGGAAGTAAAATATAATTATTTATTTCTAGGAAAGGAAGAGATGTAACTAAAACTAAAATAATAGCTATGGCAAACACTAAAAATATCTTCATCTTATCTGAGATTTCTTCAAAGTATTTAACTCGTTCTTCTGGGGTATTTATAATAGATAAGGTATGATTGCTAGCTATTTTAAATCTTCTTTTTAAAGAATCTATTAAAATAATTGATTCTAAGTCTTTAGAACTAGTTCTTGTTTTTCTTTCTGCTATAACATTTAGGTATTCTGTTAAACTGATAGTTTCACTTTTCTTAAATAAAGCTTTAATAAACGAAGCTTCACTATATTTTTTTCCATTGTAAGGTTTATCTCTTACTATAGTATAATCATTATTAGAATTTTCAATTATCTTAATATAACCATTATTAGCTAGTGATAATAATAAATAAAAAGAATCTTCATGCTCTACTTTACCCTTTTTAATTAAAGCTATGTCTAATATGTTTAGTTTTGATGAAAATTTTGATACTTTTTCAATTGGCAAACGTAAATCTTTACCATATAAATACCATATTAATAAACTTAATAAAGATAAAATTATAGGAGTTATGATTGATAATAAAGAAAAGTTATTTAAATATAATTTTTCGTAATTTATTTTAATTGTTAATGATTCTCCTTCTGCTAAGAAATCATATTTACCAAATAATTGATTACCTTTTATTTTAAAATCTAAATTTTTTATTTTGTTATCATTTACATAAAATTCTATATTTTGTTTACTAAATGGTTCTTTCATATTAATTACAAAATTTATATTATTAAGATCATTATTATAGTTGTTTAGTATTTTTATTTCATACAAATCTTTATTATTCGTAGTTATATCTTTATACTTATAGTTATATATTTTTGAATCCTTGTTAGTACTATTTATTTCAATTATTTTATTAAATGGTGCACTTATAATAAAGTCTGTATCAACTTCTATATCAGTAGCACTCTTGGGTAATTCTTTCTTTATTAAAACATTCTCGTTGTAAAATTCCGCTTCTATATGTTCATCATAATAATTTTCCTCTTTATCAATTGTTATTTCTATTTCATAACTGTTAACTTTATATTCATCTTGAGCATTTACAATTACAGGAAACAGCAGAATTAATAACATAAATATTACATTAAACTTCTTCATACAATCACTCTACTTTGCTATATTTATAGTATAAATTATAGATAAAAAAACTTCAAGAAATATAAAATTTCATAAAATGAAAAAGCCATAATTATATGGCTTTAATTATTTAGTAATTTTTTCTTTTTTATTAATAATAAGACGAATGATACAAATGATATTATTAGAATTATTGTGACTAACATTATATTATCTTTTGTAATTGGATTATTTTCATTAGTAATATTTTCAGAACTATTATCTTGGTCACTTGGGTGTGTTGATTCTCCTGGTGTAGAAGGTGTCTCAGGATCATTAGGATTTTCTGGAACTGTAGGATTTTCTGGATTTATAGGGTTTGGTTCTTCTTTATTATCTTCATTTTGTCTAAAATATAGTCTTAAAACATTTGAATTACCTAACGTTATATTTAAAATATTTCCTTGATTATTAGCATCAAACGTATATCCATCAATTAGTTTATCTTTTTCAGTTACTGAAACCACTTCTCCTTCTAAACCAAATCGTATTTCTGTAGGTTTTAATATCTCCCCCTCAACGTTATACCATTCTACTTTGTATTGAACTGTTGAAATTTCATTTTTTTCCCATACCGCATATAGAGTAGTATCTTGTGTAATAGTAAAAGTATCTCCAGCTTCATAAACTACTGTTTTGGCAGACTTATCTGTATCCCAACCTTTGAATGTATAACTTTTGCGAGTATTGGTACAATTTATTATAGTAACGTCCGTGTTCTGATTATAAGTGTTTTTATTATATTCCATTCCTCTATCTATATATGTAATAGTTACTTTTTCTGGTTGCTTTTCTTCCCATACCGCATAGAGGGTGGTTGATCCTGTTACATTAATACTACTTCCAGCATAATAACTTGGATATGTGGCTGTTGATGATGTTGACCATCCTAAGAATTTATACCCATCTTTCGTCGGTTCTCTACTTGAAACTGTAAAATTGTAACTGCTATTAGTTGTTGTTGCAGTTTGTTGTGCTGGGGCTCCTGAACCACCATTGGCATTGTAATTTAAGGTAAATTCTTGAGATGATTCAAAAAACAAATATAAAGTTTCCCTAGCTTTATATGGTGCTGACCCAGTAATGTAATAATGAACTGATGCATAATTATTATTAGGAGTTAGACCACTAGTATATGAGCTTGGAATGGTTTCGTATTGAGACCAATTGTATCCTTTGTATCCACTATATCCAGAAGAATTTGCAAGATCTCTTAAATTGATAGAATGATTATATCCTGAATGTCCTGTAGATTGTAAACATTTCTTAGTTAATGTTACAGATGATTCTTCTTTTCCGTTTACTACTTTCACAACTTTAACGGTGAATTGTTCTCCAGAAATCGTAGCTAGTGGCTGAACTAGATTAGTTGTATTTTTTAAATTTTCATCTGATTCTTCTATTGTAGAATAATTGTTTTTTTCTGGATTATTAAATATTATTTCATTTTTGTAAGAGTTTTGAGAACTGCTTATTATAAAGCTAAAATTCAATATAAATGCTAATAAAATAAATTTAATAATTTTCTTCATAATACTTTCATCTCCTATTATATTTTTAATATAACATATATTTATAAAAAAACAATAATTCTCTTTATTCCATATACTTATTATTTACTTATAACTTTTTTATATACCTAGTAATTAGAAAAATGTTTATATTTGTCACTTTTAATAGATAAAAAATTAGATTATGTTATAATAGCTATTACGAGGTGGATATGATGTTATTTTTTAATAAGAACAAGAAGAAAAAACTTGATGATAATAAAGTAAATACTTTATATGAAAGATATTTAGATAATTCTGTTGAATATGTTAATTATGCAAGAATGCTTACTGCTTCTTTATTCCCTGACAAAGAATTTGATGAACAAAATGCCAAAGAATACTACAATTCAGTTAATTATTATGTTACTTATATGAGAGAAATTTTCTGTGACGAGATATTATGCTTTGAAGAAAAATTAGGAATTAATGTATCTGATATGTTAGAAAAAGCAGATACGATTACTAAATATATGATGATTGAACCTAAATATCCTGAAATAATATATATATTAAACGATACTAGAGCTCCACATTTTCATACAAATGGTAAATATATTTTAGATGCTGAATTTATTAATGCTATTCCTGGATTAGACTCAAAACTAAGACAAACTAAGATCAATGGAATATTTGAAGGAATGGATATTTTGGAAGCAAGAGCTTTACTTAATCAAATGAGATTACTTCCAATTAACAGTTCTCTTGATAAAACTATAAAAGAACATGAAGCAAGTACTCAAGTTTTTGAAAGCTTTAAGGAAAGTGTTATATGTCTTTTACTATGTAGCGGAACAAAAAGTGATTTAATAAGGGCTAGAATGTTTGCTGATACATTTGGTGTAGACTTTGATTTTTCTCCATATGAAGAAAAATTAAATGGGGAAAAAATATTAAGTAAAGGTATGAAAGAAAGTACATAGAAAAATACGAATTGTTAGTAACTATTTAGTTATTAACAATTTTTTTGTATAATAAAATTGTGATAAGTTATGGAAAAGATTGAATTATGCGTATTAAAGTTAAAAGATTATTTTAAAGATATGGAATCTACTAGTAGTGTTATTCCTATACCTAAAGAAATCATTCTACATAATGATGAATGGTTATATTTTATCATGTATTCTTGTTTACTTAATTATGGAGTTAAGTCTAAAATATATAATGAAAATATACTTAATACTTATAGGGATTATGAATGGATGTTTAATCCTAAGGAAGTAATTAATCATAGTGAAGAAGATATTTTAAAAATAGTTAGAGAATCTATACATCATAGATATCCTAATATTGCTACTAAAAAGTGGAGAAATTTAAGTTATGCATTATGTAAGATAGAAAATATTTTTAATGTAATTACAGAATTTAATAGTTATATTGAGTTATATGAATTTATAGCTAGTTTAGGAGGATATGGACAAAAGACTGGTGGTTTGTTACTAAGGATTATATATGAAGCAGGAATATGCAAATATGAAGATTCATTACCTATTATTCCATTAGATAGACATGATATAGAGATTAGTTATTTATGTGGTATTACTGATAAAAAGAAATTAAGTAATAAAGAAATTTACGAATTATCTAGAATGTGGATAGAAACAGCTTTAAAATATGAAGTTAGTGCTAATTTGATAGATCAATATTTATGGCATGTTGGAGCAGAATTATGTAATAAGAAGAAATGTTTAGAATGTCCTTTATATAGTGAATGTAAAAACAAATTAAATGAGGATAAGTTATGAGAAAAGAATTGTTAGATAAAATGTTTAATGATATGTCTAATTGTAATCTTTGTTTAAATATGAAAAGTAAAAATGGAGAAGATTGTTCTTTAATTAATATATATAAAGATGAATTTTATAGAGAAGTTCCATCAATATGGACAGATTGGTTTAATCGTTTTGATAGTAAAATTATGGTTATTGGTCAAGACTGGGGACCTTATAGTGAAATGAAGAAATTTCGTGATATGTATAAAAATGATGAGACTGATAATAACTGGAAAAGAATTATTGAAGAAGAGAAAAGTTTAACTAAAAAGATGTTAACTAAATATTTAGTTGAATCTGGTAAAGATTATAAGTTAGATATAGATAATAATTTTATAAGTAAAATATATATTACTAATGCTATTATGTGTGCTAGATCTGGTAATAATTATAGAAGTGATAATATTAAATTAAAAGAATGTAGTTTAAACTGTTCTAAGTACTTGAAAAGTCAGATAGATATAGTTAAACCAAAGATAATACTTACATTGGGATACTATCCCCTACTATCTTTGTCTAAGATATATGGTTTTAATATTCTAAAAAATTTAACTGAGAACATAAATAGTTATGGTAGTTTTAAAGTTCAAGATATGATTATTATTCCTTTGTATCATCCTGCTGCACAAATAAGCAAAGAGAAACAGAGGAAACAATACGATAAGATATGGCAATATTATAAGGAGATATAAATAATGAAGAAAGAAGAGATATTAAAAAATGTGGATATACTTTATGGTATGTGGAAGAAAGGTTTGCTAGGTGGCGAAGTAATGCCTGAAGATGAAAATCCTAATTTAGATAAAGATTCTTTAGAAAATTATTTATATTTTACTTTACCAATGGCACTTAATTATCAACGAAATTCTTATACTTTATGGGAAAGTGCTAATAAGACTTATCAGGATGAAGAGACTAAATTTATTTTTAATCCAAGAGAAGTTTTAAAAAGAGACGTTTCTGAAGTGCAAGAAGCTTTAGTTAAATATAGAGTTGCTTTACAAAAAAATAAACAAACTGAAATTTGGATAAAATTATGTGAAACAATAGTTAATTTCTTTAATGGAGATATTAGGACTTTCTTTAAAGATATGGATTATGATGTTAATAAGATTAGAGATTTTATACAAAAAGAACATAAGAAAGATTTTCCATATTTATCTGGAAATAAAATATGTAATTATTGGATGTTTGTATTATGGCAATACACTGATATAGAATTTATTAATTTGGAAGATTTAACAGTTGCTCCTGATACACATGTTGTTAAAGCAACACATAGACTTGGCTTAATTAATGATGAAGAACTAGATAGATCAGATGTACAATTAATAGTTATTGATAGATGGAACGAATTATTTAAAGGGACTAAGTATAAGCCAATAGATATACATACAGCTTTATGGCTATGGAGCAGAAATGGATTTAAAGAGTTGGAGGTGATTGTATGAGCTATATAAAATTTTTAAGGGAATATGTTGGGCATAGACCTATATTAACTGCTGGAGTTGGACTTTTTGTTTTTAACGAAGAGAATAAAGTTTTGATGCAACTTAGAACAGATTATAATCAATGGGGATTTCCTGGAGGAGCAATGGAACTTGGTGAAAGTTTTGAAGAAACTGCAAAAAGAGAGTTAAAAGAAGAAACGAACTTAGATATTAAAAAAATGAAAATGATTAAGGTTTTATCTGGTAAGGACACCTTTAGGGAATATCCTAATGGTGATCAATTATATGATATAACAGCAATATTCTCTATCCTTAAATTTGACGGCGAATTAAAAGTAAATGATGATGAATCAAAACAACTAGCTTGGTTTGATATTAATAATTTACCAAAAAATATTACATCTCATACAAAAAACTATTTAACAAAATATGGAGATATCTTAGAAGAAGCTCTTTATATTTATAAAAACGGGGTTGAATAAAAATGATAGATTTACATTGTCATACAACTTACTCTGATGGAACTTATACTGTTAGAGAAATGTTAGAAGAAGCAAATAAAAGTAATCTGGAAGTGCTTTCAATTACTGATCATAATTCTGTAGAATCATATATTGAAATGGAAAATATGAATATTAGTAAATTATTTGGTGGAAAAATAATTTGTGGGTGTGAATTTACGACTAAGTTTGATGATAGATTAATTGAAGTTCTAGGATATGGATTTGATTATAAAAAAGTTAATGAATGGTTAAAAGATAGATATAACGAAGAAGTTGGAACAAAAAATGTTCAAGAACTATTCAAAAGGTTAATTAATATAATTGATAATCTGGGATTAAAATACGACTATGATAAGTTACATTATCCACAAGGAGATAATGATTTCTTTGAAAGAAGCTTTTATGAAGAAATAATAAAATATCAAGAAAATTTAGAAATAGTTAATGAAGATATATTTAAAACTTTTAGTGATTTCTTTAGGAAAGGATTAACTAACAAAGATAGTAAATTGTTTTTAAACGCTATAGAATTTAAACCTAGTATTGAAGAGATTATTAATTTAATACACGAAAATGGTGGTATTGCCTTACTTGCCCATCCTTTTCAATATAAGTTTACGAATACAGAAAGTTTCTTAGAAAAAATAATAAATGAAAGTGAATTAGATGGTATTGAATGTTTTTATACTACATTTAGTGAGGAACAATCTAAATACTTAGTTGAATTTGCCAAAAACAATAATTTATTAATATCTGGTGGTAGCGATTGCCATGGGGAAAATAAAATAAATCATTATTTAGGTAGTGGATCTGGAAATTTAATGATAGACAAAACTGTCATAAATAATTGGAAAATTGAATATTATAAATAGTACATAAATTTTACAATAATTATAAAATTTATTATTTAAAATAATAGTATTGAGTTTAAATATATTGTATAATTTAATTAATTATAATATTTGGAGGACAAAATGAATAATAAAAGACTACAAGTTATAATAGCTTTATCTTTACTTGTTTGCTTAATTGTTATTTTTGTTGTTGGTTTTTCATTGAAAAAAGATAACTTGAAACCCGAAAGAAACATTTCAGAACCAAGATTTAAAGATTTAGACGATTATAAAATAAAAGCTATAGAAACTGAAGATGGTGAAAATAATAAATTTTATATAAATGTCTCAAATGAAATAGTTGATTATGAATTGACTATTGATGAAACTGGTATCTGTGTTTTAAAAAATTCTAAGACAGATAGTAATGAAAAATTTTTTACGCTTTTAGACGATGAATTTAATAAAGTAAAATTAATATTAAATTATATTGGAGAAAAAAACTCCTTAAGGGAAGAAGATTCATACGCAATATACTATGATGAAGATATAATAGAAGTAGGAAATGAATTAGAAGATAAAAAGTATATATTAAAAACTACAACTGCTATTGAAAACATTTCATTAGGTGAAGAAATTGTTGATGGCAAAACTAAAAAAGAATTTGGTAATGAATTATTAGATCAAATTATAGAAGATTTACAATTAAATAATATAACGAATGAAAGACCAGCAAATTAATGCTGGTCTTTTTACCAATCGCTATAAAAAAATATTATTTCATTTGATTTGCTTCTTATTGATATATGAATATCTATTCCATGATTACAATATCCGGAATCATCACATTGAGCTTTTAAATAATAAGTCTCATATCCATTTTTTTCATAAACTTCATTATTATTAATAATACTCTTTTCAACCGGAAAATTATCTTCTTGACTTAATTTTTCTTTATATTCTTCTAATATTTCAGAATCTAGTTCTGTTTCTAATTTAAAAATTGTTCCTTGGAGAAAGCCAATTGAATAATACATTTTAGTTATATAATCATCATTAACTTTTTTGGGTAGATACTCACCTAATTCTGTATTTTTAAAGATTTTATAAACTTTTTTATACTCTTTTATATTTGTCTTGGGATAATTTTCTTCAATTATATAAATAGTTACTATAAAAATATTTGTTAAATGAAGAAACAAAAATGGTACTATTAATAACATAACTATAATATTAGATATAATTTTTGTATTCTTTTTATTAATAAGTTTTATTCTTACTTTTAAAATAATTAAACTTATAAGGAAAGGGACTAAACAAATTAAAGATACTAATACTGCTTTAATACTTTCACTTAAACTTGCTAAAACAAAAATCGTACCAATTAATAAATTTATAATTACAACCATAAATTGTAAAGGCGATGTTTTAAGTTCATTTTTTAATGTATTTAACATTTTTTTCATAATATCTTACCTATGAGAATTAAATAAGTCTTCTTCATATGTTGTATCAATATATTCTAAATTTAAATTATCTAGTAAAGATTGAGCCTTTGATTTAGATATATTATATTCTTGGAAACCATTTACTTTTGTATAACTTTCTGATTTTAAATTTTTAAAATAATTTACTAAAGAATCATGTAATATTGGATCATCTACTTTATTATATAATTCTATTAATAGAGAAATGTTATCTGTATTGTAATTTTCTAAATAGTCTATATCTATTTTATCATTTTCATAATATCTATTAATATTACGATAAGCAATTATATAATCAACATTAGAATAATTTAATATTGTATATCCTATTATAGCGATAATTATATAATACTTAGCTACTTTAAATTTAGAATTAAAGATATAAATACATGTTGGGATTAGTGCAATAGATTCTGATATTAATGCAAAATAAACTAATAATCTTAATAAAGTATAACCATATTCACTTTCATACATATTCATTCTTAAGAATGAAGAAACAATTATAATGAATGTTAATACTATCATAATGAAACTCATTACGTTAGTATATCTATTATTATTTATTTTTTCTTTATCTTCATATAATTTTGATATTAATATAATTGTTATATTTATAACTGAAACAAACATAAGTTGAAAAAATCCTTGACGAGCATATTCAGCATAAGATATATTCATTGATACTTGATGTAAAATTAAAGATTTAATTTGAATTATATCAAAAATAATATAAATAATATTTAAGATAGTTAATAACATCTTGATAGTATAATTATCTTTTGAAGTTTTAATATCACTAGTTTCATATTTTATTCTTGAATAATTATTTATAATAAAATATGTAGATAAACTTAAATATAAGAACATTACAGCAATTATAATAAGTCTATATATAATTCTGTTAATAATTCCATCTAATTCAACTCCATTAAATAAATTAAAGAAAGACGAAAAGAATTGTTCAAATATCATATCTGCAGAAGATAATAAGAGTAAGATTATTACTATTATTGGTAAAGTTATTAACAATGATTTGATAATTTTGATTGTTTTTTTAGATAACTTACATGATTCTTTAACATTATTAAATATTATTTCACATACTTTATCAATGCCATTTAATGGTTCAAATATTATAGTAAAAAAGTCATTTATAATATTTCCCAGATTATATGTAGGTTTCATTGTATAGATATACATAAATATAAATAAAGTTATTATAACTGGAATATTTACTAAATTAAAGAACCAATTATTAAAAAATAAATATGTTAGTGATAATAAAATTATTGGAATTATAAATAATAATCCATATTTATTTTTTATCTTATTATTAGATATTAAAATATGTATAACAAATATTAGAAATGGCATAATAAATAAAATTACTGAAACTCCTAATTTTTTACCAAAAAACAATATTGAATTCCAAACACATAATAATAAAATCCAAATTAGTAAACTACTCATTCTCATCACTTTCCTTTTTATATTCTAAAATATCTCCAGGAGTACATTTTAAAATTTCACATATTTTATCAAGAGTACTAAAACGTATTGCTTTACCTTTATTTGTTTTTAAAATCGATAGATTGGCTTGAGTTATACCTAATTTTTCTGCTAAATCCTGTGACGATATTTTTCTTTTTGCCATCACCACATCTAAATTTACGATTATTGACATAATAAACCTCCTATATTGTTAATTCATTTTCTTCTTTATACTTAATTGCTTCATCAAACAACTCACTTAATATATATAATGCTATTGAAACACCAAAGAATAAAATTGCTATGAATGTTAATGCAACCTTTAACTCTAATGTATATATGTCATAGACAAATATAGTTATTATTAAAGCTATTATGATAAAGATACAAGTCACAAGAGAAGATATCATACCAATTTTCATTCTTTTAGGATTCTCTTTATGAAAAGGATTACTTTCTTTCAGCGAATTAAATAAAACAATAAACTGATAAACTAAGACTAAAAAACTTATTCCACATGGATAAATACATGCTATAAACCAATTGAAGTCCAAATTAACCTTCTTTACTATCCAATAAAGTCCTACTAAAAAGAATATCCCTACTACCATACTTACTTGTAATATAAACTTTAAAATACTACCTATTCCATTTTTTCCTTTAACTTTCATCATACTTCCTCCTTGGTTATATATTAACACACATATATTAAAAATCAATATTTATTTATTGTTTTTCAATAAATTGATTAAAAAGTGTAAAATCACTATACTAATTAAATTATCTTTGATGTATAATAAATTTTTGTTAGAGGAGATGAATGTATGGAACTTAACTTTACTGGTAGAGGAGCTATGTTAAATCCGAGTGAAGGAAATACAGCTGCTTATTTTGAAGATGATGAAAATTTCTTTTTAATTGATTGTGGTGAAGATGTCGCAAATAAGCTTATTAGAATGGGAAAGTTAAATCAAGATAAAAATTTTTATGTCTTTATTACTCATACTCATTCAGACCATATTGGCAGTATTGGAACTTTACAACAATACTTATATTGGGTTTGTGGGAAAAAAATAAAAATCGTATTTGGTTCGGGAATGGAATATGCAAATGATATATTATCAGTTTTAAATTCATTTGGAATAGTTCAAGGAACTTATGATATTGTAAACATTACAACACTTGACAAGATATCTTTTTTATTTAACACAATTAGATTTATAAAGAGTGATCATGGTGATACTCCACTTAAGTCAGCTTCTTTAGTTATAAATACAAATGAAGGAAATATTTTATATACTGGAGATATTGCTGATACTAAACTTATTAAAGAATTTATAGCTAATAATACATATGAAACTATAGACAAAATGTATATTGATACAAGTTTAAATAAGAGTTCAGTACATATATCATTAGAAGAGTTGCGAAAAGTTGTTCCAATAAGTTTAAGTAGTAAAGTTTATTGTATGCATTTAAGTAGCAAAGAATTAATCCCAGAAATATATAACACTGGATTTAATCTAGTTAAATCTGATGAATGTAATTTACTACATAGAGAGATAGATTCTTTGAATGAAAAAGAACTTATAAATTTAGAAAATATGTTAAAAGGTAAGCTAAGTAAAATACAAGAAATTAAAAAGATTAATGGTTATAAAAGTCTTAAGAAGGAATTTAGTGAAAATTAAAAAGTCTTATAATTATAAGACTTTTTCTATGCAAAATAATCCACTGGTTTTAATTTTATTCCTTCACCTTTATTTTTATTTTTTTCCTTAACACGTTCTATTTCAGCTATTTTCTCCTCATGTGCTATAGCTAAATAAGTCTTTAATTCTTCAGCTTCTTCTTTTGATATTCTCATTTTTTCAGTAACTTCACCATACTTATCAACAGATTCTTTATGTTCTTGATAGTATTCATAAAGTCTTAATTGTAACCATTTTTCTTTATGTTCAATATCTTCTGGAATATCATTGTGTGTAACATTAGTAAAAACAGGATAATAAGTGTTATGATAAGCTGATTCCATTTCACTTAAACGCCACATTTCAGCATTTGATTCAAGGCCAAATTCAATAGAACTAATATCTATACCAATAGCAGATAAAGTATTAACAACACCTTTTCTGAATGCTATGTCACAATTAGGATTAAACTGAACAAAATCTCCACCATATCCTTCAGGAACTAGCCATCCTTCTCCACCATTTTTCATATAATCAATTTGCCATTTGACAATTCTTTGTTCATACTCTTCTCTTGCATCAATAAAGAAAGCATTTGTTTCTACATAATCTAATATTCTTAGAAAATCTATATCTTTCAAACCCATACTTTGTAACTTAGATGCTAGCCAATTACTATCTCTTAAATGTTGAATTAGACTATGTGGGGATTTTACAAACTCTCCGCTATTCCATGACCCTGATTTTGGAAATAAAGATTCTGTTGCTAGTTCTAATCTAGTTACAGGAGATAATTTCTCATTATTAAAGTTTAAAATATTATTTTCCGAAGCTTCTACAACTTCCTTATTATTCACTTCATTTTTATTTCTGGCATGATAGACATTTATAGAAATGGTCTTAGATATTATTTCTTTTTTTCCTATAGTTAATACTTTACCAGTTTTATAATTGCAAGATTCTAATATAGAATAATAATGACTTAAAGACTCAACATCTTCAATTCTTCTTGCAACGATTTTCTTACCACTTAACACTTCTTTATATGTATTAGGACTTAAAGTCTCTCTACAAATAAAATAATAATAATTAGAATTATTAGATACTCTTACTACTTTTAAATCATATATACTATGTTTCATTTATTTCATCTCCTACTAAAGAAATTTTAACATATTTCTAAATATAAATATAATTTTATTTACTTTTATCTAGAAAAGTGGTATTGTAAGTATGTATTTCAAATTGGATGTTATTTTATTTTCTTTATATAATAATAGTCTCACTTGAATATTATGTAAGGAGGATAGAACATGAACACAGGAATAGTTAAATTATTCAAAAATGATAAAGGTTTTGGATTCATTACTGATGATAAAACTAAAAAAGATATATTTGTACATTTTTCTGCTATTAAAACTGAAGGTTATAAAACACTAGAAGTTGGACAAAAAGTATCATTTGATACTGAAAAAGATCCTAAAGACACTTCTAAATTAAGAGCAACAAATGTTACAGTAACAAGATAATGAATATTAAAAGAGTACAATAAATTTTGTACTCTATTTTTTTACTTTGTATATTCTTTTATTTTACTATACTCACGAAATAATATATCTTCGATTCCTTTTGGGCAATTAGCTGGAGAAGTACTTGGTAAATATATTGCTTCGATGTTAGTTTTAGGATAACATAATTTCTGATATAACTTATAAGCTGTTTTACCAGTAGTAAATACTTCTTTAATATTAGAATTATCTAAAATTTCAGAAAAATCATTTGGTATTGGATTCTTAATAGAACTATCACTAGAAGACGATATCTCACAACTTTTTAAAACATCAAAAAGTGCAATATTATGTTTAAGAAGAAATTCTATTTTTTCTTCTTTAGAAATTCCAATTTCTTCATTATAAACTCTGCCTAAAGTTTTCCAAAATCTATTCTTAGGGTGGGCATAATAGAAATTTTCTTCACGTGATTTAACTGAAGGCATTGTTCCTAGAATTAATACTTTTGAATTGCTATTATATATTGGTTTTAAAGGATGAATTACTTTCATATTGATTCCTCTTTCTATTAAGAGTATTCCCCTACTTTTTTAATATATCTATAATATTATTCATATTTTTTATTATAGGAAATTTATATTCTGTATACTTATCTTTTCTATCCATTAATAATAAATTAAAGTTATAATTATTAGCTTTATCTAATATATGCCTTCGATCATCAATATACAAAGATTCTGTTGGATTTACATCATTTTGAATATTTAAAAATATATCAAATAAATTTTCTTCTTTCGATGATGTATACATAGATGATATATATACTTCTTTAAAATATTTATAAATATTTTTATTTTTTAACACTCTAATGGATGATGGCCATCCATTAGAAATAATATATAGATTATAATACTTAGATAACTCTTCTAATATTGGTTTTACATCTTCATAAAAGATAAATTTTTCGTCATTGTACACACAATCGTCGGCTATTTTGTCAACAATCTCCTTTGTTAGATTAGGATAACTTAACTCTTTTAAAACTTCATAATAATAGTTAGAGAACATTGTGTGTTCTTCCTTTTCTGTTTTAGGTTCTTGATTTTGAAGATATAAATATTTTTTTAACGCATCATTAAGTTTATTAATGTCTATAAATTTTTCGTCAACAATATTAAAAAAGTTATTTGTAATAAACCAGTTTCCGCTTTTAGGATTCGCAAGCACTCCACCTATATCAAATATAATATTTTTTATTTTCACAATAATTCACCTCAAATGTATTATATCACTTGAATTTTTATTGTAGTTGAACTATTTTTGTGATAAAGTAAAGTCATTTGAAGGAGGCTTTGTTATGAATAAAACGCAGATAACTATTATGAAAACAAAAGAAAAGGTTATGAACTTTATTAATAGAACCAATAAAGAAAAAAATAACGATAATAAACCTAAAATTATTATGCCTATTAAAGATGTCCCATCAATGCCAAAATTAGTGATTGATGATTTAACTTTACAAGTTGCTATTGCTCAATGGCTAGGAATATTAAATAGTTCTATTTCTAAAGGAACAAGATCATTTTTTTTCATATCTCATCTAGATGCTAGTGAACTTATAAAAAGAAGTCCATACTTTGTTGATTCAACGATAAAAGAAATAGACTTAAAAGCAGCAATAATCAGATTTGCTAATTTACTATCTATGACTGAAATTCAAGAGTATGACACATGTATATTAAACAATTTTAATGAAAAAGAATTAACATTTGATTGTAAATTACTATCTACTGGGGAAATATTAAGAATTGGACTATCTTATGGAAGTATAGATGACTTACCAGAAATTCGTATGACTGGAGATAAAAGTCGTAGAATATATGAATATCATTATCCATCTGAAGATAGAGACGAGAGAATAGAACTTTCTTCATATGCTAATCAAATAGATGATAATAATTTACAATTTAATAGATATGTTTCTAATTATACTTATTATGGACATTTAATTGATGATGAAAATAAGATTGATATTGAAATTGGATATCCTAAATCTCTTGAAGATACTACAAATAATATTTATATAGATGAAAAACTTTTAGAAGTGCATCTTAACGCTTTACGATTTCCAATTACTATTGATGAAGCTTGTAAGGTAATTGCTGATGCTTTAAGAGTAACTCCAGAGGAATTGAAATATATAAATGTGGCCATTTCCAAAAAAGAAGAAAATAATAAATTCAGAAATACTCAAATTGCAAATTTTAGAGATGGAGAAATGACTAGATTTTGGATAGAAAAAAATGGAAAAGTAATAGATATTACAAATTTTGGGCCTTGGAAACATTCAAATGAACAATATACAGTTTCTAAAAACAAAGAAGATAAAATGAATTTAGAGTGCAAAAATATATCTGTAGATACTTTAGATCAAATATTTAATCCTAGAGAAGCTATTACTACTGCACAAAAAGAAGTTGAAGAAGTAAGAAAATTATCTAAAAATATTTTTAAAAAACATAATAAATAATAAAGATGAGTTTTTACTCATTTTTATTTTAGAAAATTTCGTTACTAAATTTATTATTTCTTTAGTTGTATGTTAAAATAATATCAATATTTATGTTAGGAGTGGTGTAGATGTTTGAAATTGGCTACGAAGAAAAGACTGCTCGTGGTATTCCTTTAGAAACTTGTGGAAAATTAAGAACTGTAACATTAGAAAATGGTAGAAGTGTTGAAATACTACCTATGTTATTTAGCACTCATCATATGCGTGGAGTACCTACTGACGATGTACGTAGAAGAAGGAATAATCTTTATGTACCTGATGCATTAGCTAAAGAATATGCTGATTATTATGAAAAAACTTTAGGAGAAGATTGGACAGTAAAATACGCTAGTAATATGATATGGAGTTTTACAGGACGCTTATTTATTGCTGCTTGGGCTAGAAATGAAGAAGGTCAGGAATTCCCTATTGGATTTGCTGCTGGTAATAAACAGCCTTATAATGGTGGGTTAAAATTATGTAATTTTGAAGTATTTGTTTTACCAGAATATCAAAAATTTGGTATCGGAACTGAACTAGTTTATGCCCTTCTTTATACAGCAAAAAAAGAAGGAATTAATAACTTTGAAGCCTTAACATATGATACAGATAATAAAAATCACCCTATTGGATGGTGGGAAAGTATGGGAGCTAAAAAAACAGATTTAATTCCTATTGAAGGAAATATTAGTGAAATGATTCAAGCTATAGAGGAAAAAAAGTTAAAGAAAATAAATTAGTTTTCAAAAACTTTTATAAATAGATAAATTATCAACAAATAAATAAAGGAGCACTATTGTACTCCTTTTTGTTTTTCTTTATTAGCTTCTTTAGACCATTTTATTATTCCATATATATTTATAAGTAAATACCCAATAGATACTAGAAGCATCATGAACGATCCTTCACCTTTATCTATAAATGTAATAATCCATATACCTAAATCTATAATATTGTTTATAAGCCAAATCCACCATGACTCTTTAAATCTTAGAATCATTAGTACTACTCCACATAAATTTATTATATTTGAAGAAGCATCAAGAAAAGCAATTCGTTGTCCTGGTATAAGTGTTAATAAATAACTTAATATAAAGCTTCCTATAATACATGATAATGTTATTATAATTGAATTTTTCAACGTAAACTCTCTAACTTTAACATTATTATCTTCATCTAAATTTTTACTCCAACTTATATATCCTTGAATTTGAAATATTGGACATACTATAACCCCAAAAAAGAATAAGCCATACAAATGGTTTCTTAACGAAGTATATCCAATTAGTAGATAATTTATTAACCCCAATATATAACTACTTCTTTTTCCTTCGCTAGAAAAATATGCACAAAGTAAAGCTGTTGCAAGAGTTGTACCACCAATCAATAAATCATTAGAATATAAACCTGATAAGAAAGAAATTAATATACATATTATTATAACGATTAAATATTTTTTATTCATAAGTTCACATCCAATAATTTTATTTTAACATACATATATAGTCAATTAAAGATTAATATAGTATAATCAAAATTAATAAATTTGGGGAGATATTTATGGAACATATTATAAAAATAAAAGAAAAAGAATATAAAGATTTAAAAGGTGGTAAATGTGACTATATAACAGATAATAATAAAATTAGAATAGATGACACTATAAAATTTATTAATGAAACAACTAAAGATGAATATATATGTGATGTTAAGGAAATAGAAGTTATAAGTGAAGGTTTAAGATTAGGTGTTAAGAAACATAGAATAAGTCATTTAAATGCTACAGCATGTTATCTAAAAAAAGATGATAAAGTTTTAATGATAAAATTCAATAATAAATGGGGACAGGTTTACGCTCCTCCTGGTGGAAAATTTGAACCTGGGGAATCTCCTCTTGATTGTATTATTAGAGAATACTATGAAGAAACGGGATTAAAAATAATTAATCCTAAATTACAAGGTATATCTTATTGGAAAGATTCTTATGAGGGAATCATATTTATCTATGTTGCTGAAGATTATGATGGGGAAATAAAAGAATCTGATGAAGGTAAACTAGAATGGGTGCACATTGATAACTTATATAAGATAGAACAATTTGATCAAAATAAAATATTTACTCCTAATTTATTTAAAGATGAAGTATTTGAGGGTAATTTTTTGTTAGATAAAGATTGTAATGTTCTTGATTATGAAATTAGAATTTCTTAATGAGGTAAACAGTTATGAATAATTACTTTTTAATACATGGCTCTTATGGTAATCCATATAAAAACTGGTTTCCTTGGTTAAAGAATGAACTAGCAAAAAGAAAACTAGAATGTATAGTACCTACATTTCCAATAGGTGATAAACAAAGATATGAAATGTGGAGTAAAATATTAAACTCTTATTTAGATATTGGATGTATAAATGAAAATACTATATTTATTACACATAGTCTTGGCTCTATATTTATTGTAAAATTTTTGATAGATAATAAAATTAAAATAAAAAAATTAATTACTATTGCAGGATTTAATAATATTAGTTTTAAAGACGACATAAATTTATATAATACTTTTTATGTAAATAGTTATAAAATTAGTAGTATAAATAAATATTGTAATGAGATTATTTCAATATACTCAGATAATGATCCGTATGTGAACATAAAGGAAGCAGAAAGATTTGCAGATTCAATAAAATCTAATAAGATATTAATAAATAATGGTGGGCATTTTAATAAAAAAGATGGATATACAGAGTTTAGAAACATATTAGATTATATATAGGGAGTGTTATGAATGGATAATTGTACTTTAGATTTTAAATTTATACTTGATAATAAGAATTTAGTACCAAGTTGTATTTATGAATTTGTAAATAACTGGAAAAATGATTTAGAAAAAAGAATGTTTTTGGTTGCTGAAATATCTCCTAGTGAAGCTGATGGTCATATACTTTGTGAACATTATAATATAAAAGAAGAATGTGGATATAATTGTTTAATTGTAGAATGTAAAAGAAATGATATAGTTAAACATTGTGCTTTAATGGTACCTGTTGGATATAAATATAACATGGGAAGTGTAGTTAGAAAATATACTAACTCTAGAACTGTATCTGTTGCAAATTTAGATTATGTACTTAAAGAAACTGGTATGGAGTATGGTAGTATTACACCAGTTGGATTACCTGATAATTGGAAAATACTAGTTGATTCTTCAATAAAAGTGCAAAAAAATATAGTTATTGGTGGTGGATTCGTAAAATCTAAAATATCATTACCAGTAGAATTATTCTTAAAATTACCTAATGTAGAAGTTGTTGAAGGAATAGCTAAACGAATTGTGGAGGAATAAAATAAGTAATATGAAATTTTTAAGTGATAGATATACAGAAGATGGTTTAAAGTTACCTATGGTTCATTATGAAAGTGATAGTAAAGATATATGCATTATTATGATACATGGTATGTGTGCTACGATAATAGATAATTATTTTGCAACTGTTTGGGGTGAAATATTATCTAATAATAATATTGGATTTATATATGAACATAATAGAGGTCATTCTTTAGAAAATGATATAGTTATGAAAGACGGAACATTTAGAAGATGTGGATGCATGTATGAAATATTTGAAGATTCGATATATGATATTAATTTAGCTATTAAGACAGCTTATGATTTAGGTTATAAAAGAATCATATTACTTGGACATAGTTATGGATGTAATAAAGTTATATATTATTACTATAAGAAACATCCTAATATACTAGGTATTATATTAGCTAGTGCTCCTGATATGATTGGATCACATAAGTTAGTTCAAGAAGATTATAAAAAATTACTTTTAGAAGCTAAAAAGAATATTGATAATGGAGAACATACTAAATTACTTTATAAAATGATAGAAGATTATATGTATATGAGTTCACAAACTTACTATAATTGGTTTAATGAAAATAGTAATTTAGATAATCTACCAATAATTGAAAATCCTGATAAATGGGAACAATTTGAAAATATAGATATTCCTATTCTATCTTTTTCGGGGAAGGATGAAGAAGATTACTATTTACATTTAGATTTATTGAAAGAGAAAGCTACTGGTTGTAATGATTTTCTATATACATATATAGATAATACTGGACATACGTATAAAAATAAGGAAGAAGAAATTGGAAATTTAATACTAGACTGGATAAATACAAGATTTAAATAAAGAAAAAAGGAAAAATTAATTTTCTTTTTTTATTGTCATAATAACTACAATTGCTTCATCTAAGCTCTTATCTATATTTTCATTAATAATGTTTAAGTTATTAACAGAATACAATTCATTTCTCATTTCACTAAATTTATGTACTTCAACCAAATTGAATCCTAATTCACTAAAAAAACTTTTTACATGATTAATATCATTAAATCTGTTGTCAATATTATTTCTTGATGTTATATCAGTTAAATTATTATTAAAGTTAGATATAGCTTTATCTTGTGAGGTAATAAACTTCTTTGGTGTAACATCACTTGTAATCCATATACCTCCATGAGTAGATAATAAATTATAAATGTTTTTTGCTACTAACTTTTTCTCATCAAAATTCAAGTATCTTAATAAGCCTTCATTTATTATACATACTGGTTCATCTTCATTTAAATATTTATTTATAGTAAGAAAATTTTCTTTTTTTAGAACATTACAACTTAATAAATGATGATTGGGGTTTAAAGTACCAAATAGATTATTAACTAAATTTACTTTGTTAGAAATTACTTTACTTAAATCTACTTCAATATAATTATAATCTTTTTTAGAATAAATAAGTCCCCTGCTACTATATCCACAAGCTAATTCAACAACCTGTTTAATATTAGATTTATCTATTAATTTATTAATCAATTTATATCTCGCTTCTATTTCTGGTGCAAGATTTTTGTTTAATGTTACATTATCTTTACAATGTAATTCCAAATACTTAAATATTTCATATTCATATGGAATATCCGTTAAAGACCTTGGATATGATGTTACGATTGCTGTTGGACTTATACTCTCATATTCTTTATCATTAATATTCATAATTATACTCCTAAGCTAATTTGATTTATTATATCATATAATTAATTAAATATATTTTATATATAATATTAGAAATGTGGTATTATTATAGTAGTAAGGGTTTGGTTATTGAGGTGATGTTATGACAAGTTTAAAAAAGTGTGAAAAATGCGAAAAAGAAATATATACAAATACTAAAAAATGTCCTTATTGTGGGACTATAAATACAAAAAGATATAAAGTAAAAGAAAAGCCTAAAAGTCTAGGCGTGTTCTTCTTTCAAATGCTTATATTATTTGTTGTAGTAGATATAGGTACAACAATGTTTCCTAGTATAATTGGGGATTCATTATTAAACTATAAATTTGGTAGAGAAGCAATTATTGAAGCAATATGGTGTATATCAATTGTAATAGTTTTAGTAATAAGTGGAACAACTTACCTATTTAGTCAAAAAAAAGAAAAATTCGGCAAGTCAATATTCTTGGGACTTCCTATGTTAATAATTGGTGGAATATCATTAATTGGTAATTTAGTAACATTAGAAACATTTAATTTTTGGAATTTCTTAAACTTATTACTATATTGTACTGCTATTGGTTTAACAGAAGAATTCTTATGTAGAGGTTGGTTACAAAATAAATTTATAGAAAACTTTGGAGATTCTAGAAAACATGTTATTCTTTCTATTATTCTTTCTTCCTTAGTATTTGGTTTAATGCATATAACTAATATGCTAGCTGGACAAGGACTTTTAGAAACAATAATGCAAATACTACAGGCTACTTCACTTGGAATTTTACTTGGTAGTGTTTATTATAGATCTAAAAATATATGGGCGGTTGCTTTCTTACATGGATTTTATGATTTTGGAATATTCTTAGGGGAACTTAATGTAATTAAAGATTGTACAACTGGTACTGTTACTCCTTCTATAATGGCTTTTCAAGCTTTTAGCAGCTTTGTACTAATGGCATTCTATATTATTTCTGCAATTATAATAATGAGAAGAAAAGATACTCATAAATTAATAGATAAAGATAGTGAACTTACAGAACAAGAATTAGATAAAGATCAGAAAATGATAAATCGTGCTTGGATAGCAATGGCAGTTGTGTTTGCTCTATTCTATTTACCTATAGGTGAAAATATTGATGGACTTGATGAATACGAAATATGCTATACATATGAAGAAAAAGTTATAGATGGCTATGAAACACATTTCTCTCACTATGAAAACTATGGAATGCATTATGAAAAAGAAGAATACATTAATGAATCACATAATCCTAGCGCAGAACAAAATATAGAAACTTTGCCAAATGATTGGAATAATACATTACAAACAATGCCTGTAGAACAAAGTCCAGATATTTCAGAAATTATAACTAAAGATAAATTGACAAGAGAATATAAATTTGACATCTATTATGAGGACTATGAACTAGTAATAGAAAATATAAATACTAATGATAAAGTTTCTATTGATAATGAAAATATAAAAGACTATATAGTTGTCTATGACGAAGATTCTTATTTTATAATGTATTATGATTATAAGGAAGAAAAGATTTACTATAGTAAAATTCAAAAAGATATAATTAGTGATGATAAAAAATTCTTAGAAGATTTAAAAGATTCGTTCCAAGAATATGATGTTCCTTCTTTAGCAAAAATTGGCTATCTAACTTACTATGACGAAGAAGACAACATTTATGCATATGCTTATATGATTTCTGAATATGGATACGAGTTTATAATTGATGAAAATGATAATTTATATATGTTAACAAAATAAGAGGATTTAATAATCCTCTTATTTTTTATTTTCTAATTTAATTCTATTAAATAATTCATCAATAGAAAAATAATCAAATGTATTTATTAATCCTGTAAAAAATGAAATATTTATTAAATTTTTGCCATTCTCCCAACGAGAAACAACTGATTGATTAGTATTTAAAATTTTTGCCAGCTCAGTTTGTGTCTTACCATTTTTTTCCCTAAGTTCTTTTAATTTTTGACCGAATTCTTTAATATCTAATTCAAATTTAGAATACTTTAGTCCCTTATCAGTTATTTCAAATAAATAATCTAAACTTTCATTAGAATGACTGGCATATTTTATTATTACCTCTAACGGAATATTATCATGGTTGTTTTCCCAACCTGAAACAGTTTCTGGTTCACGATTAAATAATTTGCCAAATTCTCTTTGATTTAGTCCCATTTTTTCTCGACCAAATAATAACTTCTCGTTCATTTTACGTCACCTGAAGTTATTATTCCATTTAAAAATTTAAATATACCGAATCTATGGGTAGGAGCATATTTTAGGCATATAAATATTGTTTGTTTTTATGTATAATTTAACTTGCAGAATAAAAAAGGGTGATTAAAATGAAAGAAGAAAATAAAGAAAATGAGGCTGAAAATCTAAACATAAATGATCCACAAGTTTTGGAAGAATTCGGCAAAAGAATCAAAAAAGCAAGAAATAAAAAGAAAATATCGCAAGAATCTCTTGGAGAATTGCTATCAATAACTCGACAAGCAATAAGCAAATGGGAAAATGGTAAATCAGTACCAGACATATCCATTTGGAGAAAAATTAGCGAAGTACTGGAAGTAGATTTAAGTGACTTTGTTAATATGGTAGATAACTCAATTAAAAATAATACCAATATTGAAACGGAAATAAAAAATGATGATAAACAAATAAAAGTCGTTACAGAAGATAAAGTTTTAGAGGATAAAAAAATAATTAATACTCAAAAAGAAGCTATTAACTTCTATATAGATATAAAAACATTAATTATTATTTTTACTTTATTTGTCTCTTTAGCAATATTTTTTGGAACAACTTTTTTTATTGGCTTAAAGAAAACTGAAAATCACGAAGAAAGAGAAAAAAATGAATGGAAACAAATAAATCTAATTAGCTCAAATGAAGAACTATCGTTTATAGGCTATGTTATTTATGACAACTCTACTAGTATTTATAACTTTGATAACTTCTTTTATAACTCTTCTATTGTTGGAACCAAAAAAGAACCTCTTATAAAAAGTATAACTACAGATCTTTATATAGGTAATAAAGAAATTTATTCTTATACTTATAACAAACCTTATAATAGATTACAGGACTTTTTAGATAATATTTCTATTGCTATGACTCATGAAGAAACCTTCGATGACCAAGATAATTTAGTAATAAAGCTTACTTTAACTAAAAAAGATGGTACAAATACGATAATGCAAATTGAAGTTATTCCTGAGAAATAAAAGAAACCGTTAGTTGCAAATTAAAGCATCTAACAGTTTCTTTTATTTTTTGAAGTGTTCAATTAAAATAAGTCTTAGAAAGGAGGGATATAATGAAAAAGAGATATTTAATTATTGCAGTACTTTTATTTTTCTTTATTTTTCCAATTAATGTGTTAGCTGTTGATAATGAATTTGTGGTTATATCTGAAACTACAAAATATTATAAAACTGTTGAATTTAAACATAATTTAGAAGTAATGAATATGAGTCATAATAGAATTTCTAAAACTTACGAAATAACAGAAGAAGAATATTATTCTTCAAATGATATAAATGTTAGTCCTTATGCAGATACTACAATAACTACAGAGTATAAAAAGATGACAACTTCTATATTAAAATCAGGTAGTGTATATCGTTATAAAAATGTGCTTGTATGGAACAAATTACCTGCTGTAAGAAGTTATGATATTATAGGGATAGGATTTTCTAGAAGCGTTAAATTAAAATCTAATATAGTTTTCTCACAAGAAGCTTGTACTACTATAACAAATTGTACTAAATATACATCTAATTATCCTCAAATATTTTCTAATGGTGCTAGTACAACATTTAAATTGCCAGTTGGTGATTATATTAGTTTATCTCAAACGCTATATTTCGATGTAGAAAAGAATACAACTGAAACAATAATTAGTCAAAGTGCATATGGTGATTATGCTCATGCTATAAGTACTATATCATTAGATAATGCCAAAAAGTATACTGTAAATGGTAGTCAAGGTATAGTTCTAAATACCTCTATTAAAAATAGTTATGATACTATTAATCAGGCTAAAGCAACTTGGTCTGGTTCTTGGTAATAATGAAGAAAAGGAATAAAAAAGAGGTTTATAAGTGAATTCATTTTCACTTATGGAAATGAAATTTTATATACAGTTTTAACTCTATTATTTCTTCTATAGGACTTAATTTAAAATCTCCATATGATAAAGTAAAGAAAATAATATCTGAAGATACTGTAAAATAAGAATAGCTAAGTACTTAACTTAGCTATTTTTTGATATATATTTATAATTTAGTTGTGAAATCAGTAGATTATATGTTTGCCTTGTTCTAGATTTTATAAGAGAGTATTGGTAAAACTATTCCACAATTGTCGAAAAAGAAACAATTTTCAATCATATCAATAATAGCTCTCTATATTTTGTATGTTACTAATATAATAATATAGTAAGTTGCATTTTAAAGTTTATCTATAATAATTGAAAGGCTTAGATGTATTATATAGTATCATTTAATAAAGAACTGGAATTTAATTATTCTCATTATTTAAGTATTCAATGAATTTTTTACTTGCAAATGTTAATAATATAGATTTATTTGTTGCCAAATACACTGATATATTTGGTATTTTTTTATTTATAGATAATTCTTCTAGAGTTGGAAAATTTCTTTTGGCTAAATCTATTATAATGAATCCTATACCTAAACCAATATTAACAAATTCTGTGATAAGCTCTTGACTTACTACTTCCATTTTAGGGACTAATTTAACATTGTTAGATTCTGCTATATAATCTAATAATTTTCGTGAATTTGATTCACTCTTTTGAAGTATTAAAGGGTAATTATTTAATTCACTAAATGAAGATATATTATCTTTAAAATAATCTTTATTATATATAAATCCTTGATTAAGTTCTTTTATTTTTCTTAGATTAACATTTTTTTCTTTAATGTTACTTTCATTAAATATAACAAAATCTAACTTACCTACTTTCAAATCTTGAATTAAGTTACTTGTTAAATCATTTTTTATTTCAATATTTATATTTGGAAAATTTTTATGAAAATTTTTTATCGCGTCAAGTAAGACTAATTTAGTTAAGGTAGTTGAACAGCCTATCTTTATTTCTCCTTTAGATAAATCTTTATATGAAGTAAATTCATTTTCGGCATTATTAATTAATTCCAAAGCACCCTTAACGTAGTCATAAAACATCTTACCTTCTTCAGTTAATTCCATGCCTTTGTTACTTCTTAAGAACAAAGTTCCTCCTAGTTCATCTTCTAATTTCTTTATTGATTGAGAAATAGCTGGTTGAGAGATATGTAGTTCTTCACTAGCACGTGTCATATGCTTATGTTTTGCTACTACATAAAATATACGATATAATTCTAAGTTTACATTCATTATAAGCACTCCTTATTAATATAATAACATTTATATATTATACTTATCAATATTTTAAGTATAAACTTTAGGTATGAAGGGATGAAAAATATATGTTTAAAGATAAAAATATTGTAATTGGAATTACTGGGGGTATAGCAGCTTATAAAGCTTGTGAAATAGTATCTTATTTGGTACATGAGGGTGCTAATGTAGATGTTATTATGACAAATAATGCTTGCCAATTTATAACTCCCCTAACCTTAGAAACTTTATCTAAGCATAAAGTAATTATAGATATGTTTGAAAAGAAAGAACATGTAGAAGTAGAACATATTAGTATAGCTAGAAAAGCAGATTTATTTTTAATAGTACCTGCTACGGCAAATATTATTGGCAAAGTAGCAAATGGCATAGCTGATGATATGTTATCAACAACTATTATGGCAACGAATGCAAAAGTAGTATTTGCTCCAGCTATGAATAATGGAATGTATACAAATAAAATAGTACAGGACAATATAAAGAAGCTTAAAAAGTATGGCTACTATTTTATAGAACCTGATGTAGGTAATCTTGCCTGTGGATATACTGCAGTTGGTAAGTTAGCTAATAAAAAGAAAATAATTGAATATTTAGTAACAGTTTTGGAGAGTGAAAAAGATGAAAAATAAAATAATTATTACAGCTGGTGGTACTAGTGAGAGAATTGACAATGTAAGAAAAATAACTAATAGTAGTACTGGTAAATTAGGATTTGTAATCGCTAATAAGTTAATAGAATTAAAAGATGACTTAATAGAAAAGATATATTATGTATGTTCTAAAGGCGCTTATAAACCAAATAACGAAAAAATAGAAATTATTGAAGTATTTGATACTAACGATTTAAAGAAGACAATAGAAGAATTACTTAAAGGAAATAATATAAATTATTTTATACATGCTATGGCAGTGTCTGATTATACTGTAGATTTTGTTACTACTGCTAGAAGAATTTCAGATAGAATTAATACTAATAATGATAAAGATACATATGAGTTGATATGTAGTGATGAAGGTAGTATTAAAGATACGAAGATATCTTCATACGAAGATGACTTAATTATTAAATTAAAGAGAACACCTAAGATTATATCTTTAATTAAAGATTTAAGTCCTAATACTTATTTAGTTGGATTTAAGTTACTAGATGGTGTTACTAAAGATGAGTTAATTGATGTTGCTACTAAGTTAAGAAATAAAAACAAGTGTGATTTAGTGGTAGCTAATGATTTATGTAATATAAGAAATGGACATCATATAGCTTATATATTAAGAAAAGCTAATACGTATGTTGAAGCTAGTGATAAAGAAGATATTGCTATTAAGTTAGTTAGTGAGATGTTTAATAATGATTAAGTATGAGATAAAAAAAATTAATAAATTAAACGAGAAAGTAAGAGATAAATTATATAAAGATTTACTTTTAAATAAATGGCATTTTTTAATACTAGATATGAATGATGATAAGTTTGTATTAACTAAAGAAGGATCATTATTTCAGATAGATAATATAGATAAATTTATAGATGATGCAGATAATGACATTTATTATAGAACGGAGATTGTTAATAATAGTGATGTTATTAACAAGGAGTCTTTAGAGATATTTAAAAAGTATATTAATAAATATAGAGATGAAATTGAAAAAAATTTATATGGTGGTAAATATTTATTTGGAAGTATAGCTGTTAGAATTAATGAAAATGAATTTATTACGACAATACGAGGTAAAGAGAATCTAGAAGATTATACAATTGTTAAGAAAGTTGATCATAATAAACATATTGTTTATGTAGATGAGAAGAAAGCAACACTTAATGCTCCATTACTTGATACTTTATTTAATAATAAAGATGTAAAGGTGATTGTACATATTAATCATAAGTATGATAATAGTTTAAAAAGTTATGAATATGCATTTCCTGGGACTGTTAGAGATTCAAATAGAGACAATGATACGTCATTTAATATTAAGCATCATGGATTGTTTTATTTAATAAATGATAAAGATGAAATTATAAAGAAAGAAGTTGATAATAATGAAATATCCTAAGTATGAAGATTATGAAAGAATGTATAAAAGATATTTTGATAAGGGTGTAGATTACTTAATTGGAGTAGCTAATATAAATAAAGATGATAAGGTATTAGATTTATGTGGAGGTAATGGAAGATTAACAAGAAAGTTAAAGTCTTTATGTAATGATGTTAGTTATGTAGATCAGGAAAAAGATATGATACCTGGTAGTTTGAGAAATGATGGAATAAAAGTATATAACTACTCTATTCAAGATTTTGTAAAGGTTAATGATACTAAATATGATAAAGTGTTTTGTCAACAAGCAGTTAATTACTGGTTACTTAGTGTTGATATGAATAAGTTTAGTAAGATATTTAAAAAAGATGGATTGTTTATATTTAATACTTTTTCTAAGAAGCCTCTTACTAAACCGATGATAAAAGAGTACGTTATTGAAGATTTAAATTATTTAGAAGTATCTTATTTAGTTGGTAATGAAGTTAATCATATTCAAGTAAGGGAAGGATATGAACCACATTTTACAAAGTTTGATTGGATTAGTGAAGATGAATATAAGAATATATTATCTCCTTATTTTGATATTGAAGTTGATGATAATGGTACTAGTGCTATTTATGTATGTAGGAGAAAATAATGAAGAATAAATCACTAGGTATTTATAATTTAATAGATACAGAAGGAATTAATAGAAGTATTAGAAATATTATCAACAATAAATTTGATTTTAATACTTATTCGAGTCCGAAAGGATTAAGAGAATTAAGAGTAAGGATAAGTGATTGGTTAAATGAAATTTGGATAATTAAATTAAGTTATAAAGATATGTTAATTACTAGTGGTTCACAACAATCAATTAATTTAGTGGCTTATTCATTACTAAATAAAGGGGATACTATATTAGTAGAACAACCTACTTACTTTGGAGCTTTAGATATATTTAAGAAACTTGATGTTAATTTAGTTGGAGTAAGTTTAAAAGATACTGGTATAGATTTGGAAGAGTTAGAAGATAAAATAAAGATGTATAATCCTAAAATGATATATGTTACTCCAACATTTAATAATCCAACTGGAAGAGCTTGGAAGAACGATGTAAGAGAAAAGTTCTTAGAGATAATTAATAAATATAATGTAATGATAATTGAAGATGATCCATATTCTTTAATTAATTATACTGATTATAATTATAGAAGTTTGTATGAGTTAAATAAGGGGAGTAATGTTATTTATCTAGGAACATTTTCTAAAATAATAAGTCCTTCTATTAATGTTGGATATGTTGTATGTGAAGATAAATATATGGATAGTTTATATGGGTTTAAGAAAAGTTTTGATTTATGTACTTCTCTTTTTAATCAATATGTTGTTTTAGATTATTTAGATAATAATAATTTAAATATGGTTGTGAAAATGAAAACTTTAAAATACAAAGAATTACTTGATAAAAGTATAGATAAATTAAATAAGGAATATGGTGAATATGTGTTAAGTTATTCACAACCTGATGGAGGATTATTTTATTTAGTTAAATTTAAAGATAAAGTTAATGAAGAAATATTTCTAAATGGTAATGATTATTATATTGATGATGGTCATGATAATGAGACGAGAATTAATATATGTAGTGAGTTATAAAATTATGTAAAGTTTATTATATTTAGAGAATATTAAAAGTTTATACTACAATAAAAGTTGTATACTTAAAATATAGGTGGTATAGATGAAGTTAGAATTTAAAACTTTAATATATAGTATGATTAATAATTTAGTTATTTCTATTATAAAAGTCATAGGTGGAGTTATATTTGGTCTCGGCTCATTATTTGCAGATGGGATGCATACATTTAGTGATTTTATTACTGATATAGTGTGTTTAGTTGGAGCTAAAGTATCGAAGAAGAAACCGACTAAGTATCATCCTTATGGATTTGGTAAAGTTGAATATTTAACTAATCTTTTTGTTGGTATTCTTTTATTTATGTTAGCACTATTTATTATCATATCAAGCTTCTTTAAGGAAAGTGTCGTACCACCATTGTCAGTATTGATTTTATTAGTAATTGTATTTATCTTAAAAGCTATAGCAATATTTATTATGAATAAAGTTGGAAAGAAAATTAATAGTCAGTTACTTGTTACTGCTGTACAAGAATCTAAAACTGATTTATACTCTACAATTGGAGTTGTTATTATAACAATACTTTTACAATTTGCGAAGAATGTACCTGTACTTGAATATGCGGATATAGTTGGATCAATATTAATTGGATTGATAGTTTTTAAGACTGCCATATCTATAATAGTTGATAATTCATTATTGTTAATTGGAGAAGTCGAAGAAAATGAAGATGTTAATAAAAAAGTTAAAGAATTTGTAATGCAAAGAAAAGAAGTTAAGGATGCTGATATAAGTTTAATAGAATATGGACCTTATTATAGATTACAATTAACTTTAGAGTTGGATTCTAAATTGAGTTTGAGACAAGTTACTAAAATAGAAGAAGAAATAAAAAAAGATATTATTAGACATAGGTCGATGAAGATTAAATATGTATCAATTAATGTTACTAATAAAATATAAAGAATCCTAGATGATTGTCTAGGATTCTTTTAATTAATTATTTCAAATGTCTTTGTAAAAGTCCTCCCAAGGGTCTTTGCGTTTTAATCTTTTTATAGCTTCTTCCATAGTTATTTCATCTGGTTTTACTTTATTTAATTCACTCCATTTGATAGGCATAGACACTCTTGCTCCCTCTCTTACTCTTACTGAATATGGAGCAACACTAGTGGCACTTTTAGTATTACGTATCCAGTCAATAAATATTTTTCCTTTTCTTTTTTCTTTTCGAACATTACTTGTATATTTTTCTGGCCATTTTGCTTCCATAACATGAGCAATATTTTCAGCAAAATCGCTGAATTTATTCCATGTCTTTAATTTTGTAGTAGGAACAACTATATGATACCCTTTTCCACCACTAGTTTTTAGATATGATTTTAAATTAAGTTCATCTAAAATACTTTTTAAATCTTTAACACCTTCTCTTAATTTTTCTAAGCTTAATTTCTCGTCTGGATCTAAGTCAAAAACCATCATATCTGGTTGATTTATATTTGTGACTTTGCTTCCCCATATATGAAATTCATAACCATTCATTTGAACTTCAGATATTAGTCCTTCTTGGTTTTTAATATAATAGTAATCTTCTTTTCTTCCTTTGTCACTTGGAATTTCAATTTGTCCAATACCATAGTTAATAGATTCAAAATGTTTTTTAAAAAAACATTCTTCTTTAATACCTTCTGGACATCTTATTGTACTAATTATTCTGTTTTCAATATAAGGTAGCATTCTTTTTGCAACTTTTTGATAATAAAGAGCTATATCATATTTTGTTATTTTAGGTTTATTAAATATTACTTTATCTGGATTTGAAATTGTTATCCCTTCAACAATATTATCTTTTTTAGAATTCTTTATTTTTTTTATAATCTTTTTATCTTCTTCTATTTCTTTCATTGTACGTCCTGTTTTAATACTAGTATTTAATTTGTTAATATCTTTATATATATTTACAAAATCTTTTTCTTTAATAAGTAGCCAATTATCTTCTTTAAAATGTATTAAAGTCCACTTTCCTTTTAGACGTGTTCCATACAGTTCGAATTTTATAGAACCATTTTCTAAGTCTTTTTTAGGTTGGTTTGAAAGTGGCTCCCAATATCCTTCATCCCAAATCATAACTGTTCCGCCGCCATATTGTCCTTTAGGAATAGTTCCTTCAAAATTTCGATAGTCAATTGGATGGTCTTCTACTTGAACAGCAAGACGTTTATCTTTAGTATTATAAGATGGTCCTTTGGGAACTGCCCAACTTTTTAAAGTACCGCTAAGTTCTAGTCTAAAATCATAATGTTCCTTTCGAGCCATATGATGTTGTACGACAAACCTTCTCTTATTGTTACTTTTCTTTGATTTTTTACCTTTAGGTTCATTAGTTTTATTAAAATCTCTTTTTTGATGATATTTTTTCAAATTATCATTCATATTAATCAACTCTCTTTCTTAGATGATCTTTTAAAGACTGGCTGTCTTAAATTATTTCCTTTTGTTCTTTCCAAATATGTTACTTCACATTTCAGTTTAGGATTAAGATATATTGCTTCTTTTTCTTGATATTCGTAGAAAGGACTTGTATTTATCTTTTTCATTTTAATTATTTTTTTATAAATATCTCTAGACCTTGTAATTGAAACCTTGCCAACAAAGTAAAATTTTTTATTTCGATATTCACCAAGTAATAAGGATGTCTTAGTTTTTGTTTCTATATATCCGCCAATATAGAATTCCTCATCTTTAAAGTTTTTTATTTTGAGCCAATTTCTTGTACGTGTGTTAATTTCATAATAACTATTTAATTTTTTAGCGACGATACCTTCTAGGTTTGCTTTCCTAATCTTCTTAAATAACTTAATTCCTTCTTTTAAAATATAATGAGTTTTGATAAAGTAATCATTATCATTGAATTTTTCCAGAATTTTTTTTCTCTCAATTAAAGGAAGAGTTATTAAGCTTTTATTTTTATAAACACAGTCGAAGACTACAAAACATACAGGTTCATTTTCTGCAAAATAATCTATTTTTGATTTATCTTTTGTGTGACTTCTTTGTTGTAATTTAGAGAAGCTTGGTGAAGTTTCTTCAAATGATACTATTTCTCCATCAAAGATACATTTTTCTTTAACTAATTTTTGAATGTTTTTTAGTTCAGGATAAAGATATGTTATGTCATATCCATTACGATTAAAAATTATAAATGTTTTTGGACTTACGTGAATTGTAGCTCGAATTCCATCAAATTTTAGTTCATATAAATATTCATCATCATCAAAAGCCTTATCTACTTCTGTTAATAGCATTGGTTTAAAATATTCTCCAAACTTCATATTAGCTCTCCAGACTTTTTTGCAAGGAAGTGATTAAATCTTTCATAGGTTGTTGTTTTTTCTTAGTTTTCTTAGGTACTGGTTTACCATTTATTTTCTTTTCTATTGCATCTTTTATTTGATTTTGATAATCGTCATGATAAGTCTCTGGTTTAAAATGATCTGATAGATGTTCAATTAGTTGCATTGCTAAGTCTAATTCTTGTTTCGAAAATTTTGATTCACTTGCTGCATCAGGAATATTTACTTCTTCTTCGAAATAAATTGTAGACATTAAAATATTACCTTCAAAGTATCTTAGTAGTACATAATAAAACTTACTACTTAGAGCAGTTTTCGCTACCGCAACTTTTTTAGATTTTTTTAGTGCTTCTAAAAATAATGAATATGCTTTTGATTTTTTAGGAGTTGTTAAGATATAACTTTTTTCATAGTAATAAGAATCTATTTCTGCTTCTGGAACAAAAGATACTATTTCTATTGAATCTTTAGCATCAACTTGTAAGTTTGTTAATTCTTCTTTTGAAAATGTTACATATTCACCTTTTTCATATTCATAACCTTTAATAAGATCATTATCTTTAACTATCTTCTTACAGTGATCACAATATTTTTGATAATGAATTCTACTCATACATTTTTTATGTAATTGATTAAATGAAGTATCATTGTTTTTTATTACTGGATTATATACAATTGGAATATTAACTAGTCCAAAAGATATTGCACTACCAACGTTTGCCATATTATCACCTAATCTATTATGGTAATATAAATTAAATTTTATACAAAAAAAATAGTCTTTAGACTATTTTATTTTTGTTGCAGTATTTGAACTATATGTATTCATATTTTTTATGGTATAAGTTCCGTCAGCATTAGGTGAGAAAGCGAACTCTAGTTGATTTGAATTGCCATCTATTTTTTGTTCTATCCCATCAACGTTATATTTTTCAACTGTCATTATTAAAGTCATACCTTCTACATAACCTGCTGCATATGTTGGAATTTTATCACTGGCTGTATAAGTTCCATAAAAAACATTATCCATACTCTTAGAACTATCTTTATATAAATATATGCTATTATTTTCAATAACAAAATATCCAGATATTCCCCAATCCCACTCACCTATTAATTTAGACTTTGCAATTTTTTCTGATTGTTCTTGTTTTGTAGTATCTAATTTTAGAGTTTTATATATTTTTTCTATATCTTTTATTTCAGCATCATATACATACTCACTTCTTGGCATGTAACTGAATATGTAAGTATCATATTTATTAGCAAATAATAAAAATAAATATTTAGTATTTTCATATCTGCATACTATTTTGGACCATACTTGACCATTGATTGTTATATCTTCTATATTTCCAATAAGTATTCCACCATCTGATTCTATTTCTTCCTTCATTACTTTAGCTAGTGAAGAAGTTGAATAAAAATAATCTGATGTTTCATATGAAAGCCCTATTTTCCCAGTGCTCTTAGTTATAAATTTCCAATCATCTTCTGATTCTTCACTCCAAATTGAATTATCATATTCAAATTCTATATCATTATAAACTAATTTTCTCATATCAGTATTTGCCTCATAATGATAATCATAGTCACTTCCAATAATAGCTCCAAAAATTGCTATGCCCATTATAAAACAAAACATTATCCCGAATAATACAATTATTACAATTGCCACTATTAGCGGGGCTTTATTTGCACCAGTTTGTTGTGGCTGATTTATTGGTTGATTATATACAGGCTGCTGAGGATATACTGTGTTTACAGGTTGTTCTATATTAACAGTGTTTGTATTTTGAACATTACCATTTACTACCTCTATAGCTGTACCACAAGCTCCACAAAACTTTGCACCTTCATTTACTTGATTACCACATTTTCTACAATACATATCGATTACCTCTTACTCTTTTACTTTTACTATATTATTATAATAACATATTTATATTATCTTTTTTAATTTTATTTTTATATTTTACAAATAGTTAATTATATATTTTATTAATTCTAACTATAATATTGTTTATATATTTATGGTATAATACAAAGCAAACAAATTTACTAGGTGGTAGTATGGGGAGTAAATATCAATATGAGGGGGTTCCATTAGACGAATATTGCAAGTCACATGGATTAAATGTAAATACTCAAAGAAATAGAATAAAACGTTATGCTAATGAACATCCTGAATTAAGTTTAGATAAGGTGACTAAGATTGTTCTTGATAAATGTGGAACAATATACTGTAAATATAAATATGATGGTATGTCTTTATCTAATTATTGCGAGAAAAATAAGTTAAATTATAGTTCTATGATTGATCGAGTTATTTCAGTTAAGAATGCTAATAAAGACATATCTGATGATGAAGCTACAAGAATTGCTGTTGAAGAAAAGGGAGGACCTAATATTAAATATTTTTATGATGGAATCCCACTAGCTGATTATTGTAGATTGCATCCTGAGTATAATTATACAAGTATAATAACTTACATATCTAGAAAGTTAGAAAAAAATCCTAAAGAAAATGTTCAAAAAATAATAAATTCTTATTTCTTAACAGAACATAAATCTCATACCTATCATTTTGTTGATGGAATTGCTCTTTATGAATATTGTGAAACAAATGGTATTGTTTATAGAAATATACTTTCTAGACTCTGTTTATTGAGAAATAATCCTAAATATAGGGAGTTAACTGAACAAGAAAGACTTACTATAGCTCTTTCGATGACTCCTAAAAATTATTTATATTTTGAAGGAGTTTATTTAGCAGAGTACTGCAGAAAAAATAATTATTCTTATAATTCAGTTTATAATTATGTAATAAAGACTCTTAAAGAAAATCCAGATATGGATTTAAATAAAGCTATATATGAAGCTTTAGCTAATATTAAAGCAAATGGAATTAAATATTATTATTTAGGAGAACCATTAATAAATTATTGTGAGAAAAATGGAATGATAGGAAAGCTTGTTAGAGATAGAGTTACAAATATACTAAAAACTGATAGTAGAATTAGTCTTGAGGAAGCAATCAGTCTTTCTGTCAAATATTATGAAAGAAAGAAATATATTAAAGATTTAAATAAAATATTTGAATTTTTAAAAAATAAAGGTGATATTGAAGAGGAAGAGTTAAATAAAATTATTTCATTTTTAAATATAGATGTAAATAATGTAAAATTGTTAAGAACTTTTGTACCAAGAATATGTGATTGTATTAGTATAATTTGGTTTTTTCATGATAATAAAGATAATGAAAAATTAAGTATCTCTTTAGAATGTTATAAAATGTTAATTAATAAGGTAAACAGTTTACAATTTTTATCAAGGAAAAATATTCGTGATGTTGATATAATATTTTTAATATTCGTTTATAAAACAAATCTGTTAGATTGTAGACATTTGATGATATGGCGTGAGAAAGCTTATATATTTTCTAGAATTAAACATTTTTTAAATTTATATGATATTGAAACTAATAATGATTTTAAAAATGAATTATACAATCATTTATGTCTAGAGTTATTAGAATTAATTGAAAAGACAAACAATAATAATCCTTCTATGGTTATGAGTTATATAAAAAAAAGTATAGATGGAAGAATTAAAGTTTATTTTGAAAAATATTTTAAAATAAACAATTCAACTATTTCTTTAAACAAACTTATTGATAATAATTCTTCTAAGAATAAAAGATCTTTAGAAGAGATTATTGCTACTCCCACAATTGAACGCAAAAGTCAGTTTGGCGAAGAATTGGTAAAAGTTTTAAGTACTTTGAATAAGCAGGAAATTGATTTTATTGTTTATAAATTTCAATTACGTTTCTCTGATGAAGAGATTGCTAGAATAATGAGAATGGATTTATTAGATTTATTAGTTTATGAAAAAAATATTTTAGACAAACTAAAAGATAATAATAATGTAAAAACTTTAGCACATAAATATAGAATTTTTACATAATTGGAACACTATTTTTTATTTTAAATATATTATAGTATAAGGTAAAAAGGCTGAAATCCATACAAAAAGTGATAATTTGTAGGTAAAACGTCTATAACTATGATTAAAAATTAAAAAATATTCAAAAAAGTGGGCAAAAACACTTGCAATTTCTAAAAAAGCTGATATAATTAATATTGCCTACTGGTTATGCGGGTGTAGTTTAATGGTAGAGCTTCAGCCTTCCAAGCTGATAACGTGGGTTCGATTCCCATCACCCGCTCCATTAAGAAATTAAACAGTCTGTTGACTGTTTTTTTTTAATTTATTTAACTAAAATAAACGATATGGATTTTAATAATAAAACAATAGATTTACTCTATTGTTTTTCTTCTATAATCCATTCCTGTAAATAATTTATTTTTGTATTGCAATATTCACATTCTGTTTTAGTCGCATCAATTGATGCTCCACAGTTATGACATTTTATAATATTGGCACCATCTTTTAATCTTAATGTTCCATTATCATGTCTTTTTAAAATAAATATATCATCATTATATTTTGATTTTATTTTATTATTTTCAAAAAAAACTTTTCTTACTTCTACTTTTACCTTAACATACAATTTGTCATCTTTTGCAAAGTCCTTAAATTCTATATAATCTAATATATCATAGTCAATTATATTGCTATTGGAACAATAGTACTTTCTTAGCTCATAGTTTAGATTATTAAAAAATGTTTTTTTATCAATTTTCGTTCTATTCCAAAATTCTATTTGTTTTTTATTTTGTTTATCTTTATATTTTTTTATAGGAGTTAGTATTACATAGGCATCTAATATGTAAAAGAAATAATATAAAATCAAAGATAAGATTAAACCATATATAAATACCTTTGATATATCATAGCTATTAAATGTTCTTGATGTCATTTTAATGAATATAAATGATAATAATAAACTTATTATTAAATCAATTATTCCTGTTATTACTCTGTACGCAGAATTTCTTAAAACTCTATCATAATGATATTTACTACCCAAGTCTTTTTCAGTGTAATCAATATTATAGTGCGTTCCACAATATGGACAACCATCTATAAAGTCTTTAAGTTTTGAATTAATTCCACAGTTAGGACATTTATATTCTTCTTCTAAATTCCCTGATATGTAAGTATATTCAATTCTAGAATCGAAATTCCTTTCAGTATGTATTAATTCATTATTAATATAGTAACCTTTTTCACATATTATTCCATTCTTAATATTTTCGTTATTATCATTATTAGTATTTCTTTCTATTATTTTATTGCCAACGATATATTTTATTTTTATATTAATATTATTTTTAATTAGTTTTTCTTTAAATATTTTTTCTGATACAAAAGACATAAAAAGTTCTCCTATCTATTATTATTGTTGTTATTATTATTGTTATTATTGTTATTGTTTGATGAAGAACCACCACTATAGTGGCTTCCTGAGGAAGATGGTGTATACGTAGTTTTAACTTTAAAAGAATTATTTGTCATATATAACCCATCAATTGCAAGTGCTTTAGCCATTATAACAATTGCTTCTTTATATTTCCCAGACTCAAATAAAGTTAAAGTTGTCCTATTACCTTGAACAATTCCTTCTTTATGTGTAGTTAAATAGTTATATATTTGTATTAAATCATCTTTAGTAACATCATAATATCTAATCAAATTTAAACAATTTTGATATCTTACAAGTTCTTCATATGTTTCTGGTTCTGGAATCATTTTTTCATCTCCTTATCTAAGTAATAAAACTCAATGTTTTGAAATGGCAAGTTAATTGCTTGAATATGGTAATAAGCATTATTTTTTTGTTTAATATAATGATAGTCTCTTAAGGATGAAGTAGTAAAAAATATATTATTAGTGTTGTCTATTGAATATTCTTTTTTATATTCATTAATCAAATTAGTAATATTGTACATATAATAATCTTCTTTGTCAGATTTATTATTATCTAACACTCCTTTATAGACTTGATGAGTTGTAATGTGGCGTTGTTTAGTTCTATTTTCATCACCATAAGTTACTGTATTTCCACTTAATATCATTATATATAATGAGTTATTTTCAGGATAGTCACTTTCTTCAACAATGAGATGCTTTTTCATGTATATATTTACTTTACTATTAGGTGTTATGTAAATTATATCTCTCGTTTTTTTCGTTATTTGAGATTCTAGTTTATATTCTATTTCATCTATTTTTAAAATAAAGCTTTCACTATCATATATATATTTTAATTTATTGTCACTTTTTATTATTTCTTCTAAGGAAGGATATTCAATATTCTTGTTCTCTGGTGTATACTTACTTAAATCTTCTATTCTCATTTTAGCAACATAGTTATAAACAAATTCATCATTGAATTCATCTTTTTGGTAATTTCTATCTTTGTATAACTCTTGTTGTAATTTGCAAGTATAACTTTTATCAGAATTATAGTTGTTCTTTACAAAAGGACATCCTGTTTTACATAGATATAAATAACCACATTTTGTACATTCTTCATTTAAAGGTTGCTTATTATGATTTATAAATATTTTTTTATAAGCTGTATTTAAAATATCTTCTACACTGTTACTATAGATATTACCATAATAATAATCTGGATTTTTTTGACCTCTAACACAGGAATATATATCACCATTTTTTTCTAATAAAAAGAATTTTTCACCACAATTATCACAATTAGAACAATACCCTGGACCAAATTCATCAAACCAAGGACCATTTACTCCATCATCCAAATCTGTTCCATCAAATTCTTGATGCATTCTTTTATAAAAATCAACTTGTTCTTCTTCTGTTATATGGTGTAATAATCCATTCGAATTGTAATCAAAACCTATCATAAAGTTAAAGTCATTCATATCTAAACATGTTTTTTTATTTAAAAATTTAATATCTTCTATTATTTCATTTAAGTGTTTATAATGTTCTTTAAAAATTGTTGCAGATACTTTTTTCTTATTAGGAATATTTTCTAAAAGTTTTATATTTTCTAATATTTTATCTAATGTTTTTTGATTACCTTTAGTTGTTCTATATTCATTGTGTAATGATAAAGGTAAGTCTAGACTACCAGATATAGATATATTAAATTTCTTTATTGTTTCTATATGCTTATCTAGGTTATACATATTCGTTTTAATATGAGGATTACCGACTTTGAAACCAGCACTTTTTATTAATTCCTTATTTTCCTTATAATAATTACTAATATATTCAATTATTTTATAAAAGTCTTCTTTAGATAAAGTCGTAACTTCTCCACCATGAAGCGAAATATTAAAAGGAATAACATTGCTCTCTTTGAACTTATTAACGGCATATTTTAAAGTTTCTAAAGAATCATGTTTTGAGTTATCATCGATTGTATTATCTTCTAAATAGCAATATTTGCATCCCATATTACAAGCCATAGTTGGAACATATAAAAGATGAATAAACTTATTTTCTTCCATGATATCACTTCCTTTTAGTTATAGTATACGTTCAATGAGAATCCTGAACTAAAAGTATCTAATGAATATTCACTTCCAATACTAAATACTAGGTTCTCATTAATCTCCTTATATAGATGATCTTTGTCTATAATAAATGTTGTTTCTCCTGTTTCATCAGTATATTTTAGTGTGTATTGATATGATCCTTGTACTAATGTAGCGTCAATAAAACTTATAGATGTATTATAAATAATTGCATCTTTTATATGGGGATTTACAGACTGCGTATCACTTATATATTGAAGATATATAAAAGAATTTCTTGCATATTTTGTTTTGTCTACGATATTATCATAATCAATGTCACCAAATCTTTTTATTTTAGTTGGACTTTCTTTAAAAGCTCTTTCGTTAAGATTTGTAGTTTTTGGAATAGTAATTTCTGTAAGTTTTGTACACATTCTAAATGCTGAAGAACCTATTTCTTTTAGCTCACTTTTTTCTGTTAAAGTAACCTTTTTTAAAGAAGAATTTCCGTAAAAGGCATGTCCACCTATTCTTTCTACTTTATCTGGTATATTAATACTTTCTAATGAATTACAATTTTCAAACGTATTACCTCTAATCTCAGTAAGATTATTTGATAATTTAATACTCTTTAGGGAACTAGCATTATAAAATGATTCTCCACCAAGAAATGTCAATGAATCAGGCAATTCTATTTCTTTAATAGATGAACAATTATAAAATGATCCTCCGCCCAAATATTCTAAATTAACTGGAATATTTACTTTAACTAAATTTAAATCATTTTTAAATGCTTGTCCTCTTATTTCAGTTATACTATCTGGTAATGTTACTTCTTTTAAAAATGGCATATTTGAGAAAGTATTTCCTCTTAAGCTTACAACAGGCTTACCATTGTATTCTTCTGGTATTTCAGCTGTTCTAAAATTAGTAAGACCAAACGTATAGAATCTTACTGCATATCCACCTTCTATATCTTCATACATTATTCTTGGACTAATAAATAATATTAGAGCCAGAGAAATTGCTATAATATTATAAATTTTTGCATAACTTTTCTTACTATCACTCAATGAATTCTTTGTAGTCATTATAATATTAGAAATCTTTTCACTTGATCTTGATTTTATTTCTTTTTTTAAATATGTCATAAAATTATATTCTTTATTTTTTAAATAAAATATTATCAAAATAATAAGCCCTACTACATATGTAAAAATTGGGAAGTGAAAAAATATTAAAGAAGTATAAACAAATAATAGTATAGAGAATAAAATGTTTAGAATATTTTTTCTTTTGATGACAGAAATAGGAATAAGATCTGTATTTTTATCTATTCCTGCTTTTTCTAATTCTTTATTTATCATATTTTCTAATACGGTATTAACATCTTTATAGTATAATAAATTAAAATCAGACAGTTTTGCTATTGGAGATGCTGGTAAAGCTTCTTCTTTTTTTAAATTAACTCCACATTGTGTACAGAAGTTATTAACACTATCAATTTGACTTCCACAGTTTGGACATACTAATAGAGATTTGGTTAGATTTTGAGATTCTCGATTTTTTTTGTCTCTAATAGCTGCACTAACAATTTTAGTGACTATTATTGCTGGAAAAAAGGCTACTATTTCATAAGCACAAATAGCACGATTAAATGTTGCAATAAGAAAATTCGATAATGTAATTATTGTCCTTATTTCATCTTTTTCGAACTTACATATAATTTCTGTTATATCTTTAAATATTGTAAAATGATATAAGCCTGTTACCATAAAATTAAAAATAAAAATTGAAATCGTATCAGAATCATCACGAAATAAATAAAGTGCTATTGGAATCGCTATTATATTAATTATAAATAAATTTCTTTTTGTTTTTTTTATCATACTACACCTACAAACTCATTAAATATTTTCTTACTCTATAAATAATTATATCATATTTATTTATCCTCAATAAAAAAGACTTAGAAATTTCTAAATCTTTTTTAGACTAATGTTGTTCGATATATTTTCGTACTTCTTCAGCATCATCTAAATGTACTTTTTCGTGACCTATAATTTGGTAGTCTTCATGACCTTTACCAAGAATTAATACAACATCATTTTTGTTTAGCATATCAAGAGCTTTTACTATAGCTTTTCTTCTATCTAATTCAACTTCATAGTTATTAGTATTTACTCCTGCTAGTATATCTTTCATAATAAGTTCAGGATCTTCAGTACGAGGATTATCGCTTGTAAATATTACATAATCAGAGTTTTCTGCTGCAATACGTCCCATTATTGGTCTTTTTTTAGGATCTCTATCTCCACCACAACCAACGATAGTTATTACTCTTCCCTTTTTATTTTCAGAAAATGCTTTAACTATTTTTTCAACTGCATCTGGAGTATGAGCGTAATCAATTACTGCCTCACCTTCTTTAACCTTTATTTGTTCACACCTTCCTTTTGGAGGATAGATACTAGGTGTTATAGCTAGTATATCTTCAATACTATAACCTAAGTTATTTATTAATGACAAAGAAGTTAAATAATTATATACATTAAATGTACTTCTTAGATTAGTTTCTACTTCATACTCTTTATCTTTAGTACTGAACTTTATATAAGTACCATGTTCTGTATCATGATAAGTTATAATTTTGTAATCTTCACCGTTCAAACCATATGTTTTAGTATTATCATAAGATGTTATCCAAGATTTGACACAAGGATCATCTGCATTTACTAGCATAGCACCTTCTAACTGATTTAAAATTAACTTCTTAGCTTCAAGATAATTTTCCATAGTTATGTGATAATCTAAGTGATCTTGAGTAAGATTTGTAAACGCTGCTACTTTATAATTAAGACCTTTAACTCTACTTTGATGTAAGGCATGAGAACTTACTTCCATCATTACATTTTTACACCCATGATCTTTAGCTGTTAAAATTAAGTCATATAAATCTAAGATATTTGGAGTTGTATTAGGTAGCTCAATAAACTCTTCATCTGGCAAATAGAATCCTATCGTTCCAATATATGCTGTTTTAGATCCTAGCTTATTTAATATTTGATAAGTTAAATATGCTGTTGTTGTTTTTCCATTTGTACCAGTTACTGCTATTAAATTTAATTCGTTAGCTTCCTTAGAATAAGTATTACTAATGTAATCAGTTAACCATTTATTAGTATCGTCAACTATAACTTTTTCAACAGAACAATCTATATCATGTTCTACTATTACTTTAGTTGCACCGTTTTCTATTGCTTTATCAATATAGTTGTGTCCATCAACAGTTGTTCCTTTTAGAGCAACAAATGTATCTCCTGGCTCAACACGTCTTGAATCTATTTTTATATTAATCATAATATCACCTCAAAATTTCATTTCTTAATATATAATATTAATTTTATTATAATAGTACAATAAATATTAATCCACAATATAATTAACAAATTTACATATAAATCCACGTTTATAACTATTTTTAGAATAATCTTTTTAAAAAATATGCTTGATTTTTTCTTTCTATTATATTATTCTGTTATAAAGGGTGTGGAGAAGTGCTAGAAGTTAATTGTGGAAAAAAATTATCTAAATCATTAAACAGTTTTGTTACTATTGATAGAGGGCTATATTTTTCTATTTTAACTTTTGTATCTAATATAATTAATTCAAAGAAGGTTATCCAATAAAAGGATTACCTTCTTTTATTATGCATTTATATTATGAGCATTTCATGACCTTTAAAGAAGGAGGATTTATGAAAAATAAAAAAATGACATTAGATGTCAACGAAAAAACATCCTTAGGTAAATGGGTGATTTTAGCTATTCAACATGTTTTTGCAATGTTTGGAGCTACTATATTAGTTCCTATCTTGGTTAATGCAGCTGCTGGTGAGACTGTATTAACAATTCCTGTTGCTTTAGTAACATCAGGTATTGGCACATTAATTTATATTTTATGTACTAAAGGAAGATCACCAGTATATTTGGGAAGTTCATTTGCTTTTATTGCTCCTATTGCTGCTGCTTTCGCTAAAGGAGGAACAGCTGGAGCTATGACTGGTGTTATGGTAGTAGGTATTATTTATATTATCGTATCATTTATAGTTAGATTTATTGGTAAAGATTGGTTAGATAAAGTTTTACCACCAGTTATTATAGGTCCAATGATTATGATTATTGGTTTAGGACTTGCTCCTAGTGCTATTTCTCAAATTGGATTAGCTGCTGGAACTGCATTAGAATGGAAGGTTGTTCTTGTTTCATTTGTAGCCTTTATTGTTACTGCAGGTGTTATGACTATGGCTAAAGGATTCTTAAAAGTTATTCCTTTCTTGATTGGTATTATTTCTGGATATATTGTGGCTTGTATCTTAGGTATGGTGGACTTTAAAGCTGTATTAGATGCTAGTTTCTTTAGTTTCCCTCACTTTGCAGTGCCATTTATTAGTTATAAACCAACATTTATTGCCGTATTAACTATAGCTCCTATTGCGTTAGTAACTATTTGTGAACATATTGGGGATCATACATCGTTAAGCAATATTATTGACAAAGATTTATTAAAAGATCCAGGTCTAGATAGAACATTATTGGGTGACGGTGTTGCAACATTTGTAGCTGGTTTACTTGGTGGTCCTGCTAATACAACATATGGTGAGAATACTTCTGTTGTTGGACTTACTAAAGTTGCATCTGTATGGGTAATTGGACTTGCTGCTATATTTGCAATTATAATAGGTTTCTTAGGAAAATTTACTGCTTTAGTATCTACTATTCCTAATGCTGTATTAGGTGGTGTATCATTACTACTTTATGGATTTATTGCAGTTAATGGTTTAAAGGTTTTAATTAAAAATCAAGTAAACTTTGAAAAAGCCAAAAATGTTATAGTAGCTTCAAGTATGTTAGTATTAGGACTTGGTGGAGCTGCTATATCAATTACTAGTGGAGATATGAGTATTTCATTTAGTGGCATGAGTTTAGCTGCTATAGTAGGAATTATTTTAAACTTAGTTATCCCCGAAGAAAAAGATGATGATGAAATAGATGAAGTATCTATTTCTAATAATAAAGATGTAATAGTTGAAGAAATAATCAAAACAGATAAATATGTTAAAAAAAATACTAAAAGGAATGAAAAAAATAAAAGTACTAATACAAAGAAAAAAAACACTTCAAAAAGTAAAGCTTAATTATTTAATTTAAAAGGAGGCAGAATATGAGAGCAATACAATTAGATCATCCTTTAATAGAGCATAAATTATCAATATTAAGGGACAAAAATACTGGAACAAAAGAATTTAGAGAGTTAATCGAAGAGATAGGAATGTTTTTATGTTATGAAGCTATGAAAGACGTAGAACTTGAAAGTGTAGAAATTGAGACTCCTATAACGAAGATGAAAACTGGTAAATTAAATGAAGATAAATATGCATTCGTTCCTATATTAAGAGCTGGTATGGGAATGTTAGATGGTGTTATTAGTGTTATACCTAATGCAAAAATTGGGCATATTGGGATGTATCGTGATGAAGAAACTTTTGAGCCAGTTAATTATTTCTTTAAGGTTCCAAAAGATATTGAGAAACGAGAAGTTATTATTTTAGATCCTATGCTTGCTACTGGTGGATCTGCGCTTGATGCTATTGATTTATTAAAGAGCAAAGGAGTTACTAAAATTAAATTTTTATGTATTATTGCTGCTCCAGAAGGTATAGAAAAAGTCGAAGAGAAGCATCCTGATGTACAGATATATTGTGCAAATATTGATGAATATTTAAATGAGAACAAATATATTGTTCCTGGACTTGGAGATGCTGGAGATAGGATATTTGGAACAAAATAAAAAATCGGTTTAAAGCCGGTTTTTTTATAGTTTTTTTTCTGTTTCTGCTATTTCTTCTACTGAATTATGTTGTGATAAGAATTCATCATATGATTTTTTTATTTTATAATTATTAAATACTACTAATTTTATTTTATTCTTTTCAGCATAGTCCCTAGCTTGTTCAATAGTTTCTTGGTCGTTTTTCTCATTTCTTCCATTAATAATTGCAAAAACATATGCAGAGTTTGTTTCTTTATCGCCTCTTTTACGATACATAACTACCTCTGTTTTTTTAGATTTAGATAATTCAGACAACGGAGCTGAGAATGTTTTAAACTGATGACTTTGTGAAACCTCTAAATTATCAACTCCCATATTAGTTGTTTGATATACATTAGAAGATATAATTATGTTTTCTGGGCTTATACTACTATTATCAAATCCTACTCCAATGCAATTAGCTTGATTTAAAAGTGTTTCAACACTAAATACACTAGCTGAAATTTGATTTGATGTATTACTTCTATACCATCTAAAACCAGTACTATCTGAGTATATAGAATCACTTTCTAATGAAGTACTAGTAATAACTGGATTTAATAAAACATTAATTGCATAATCTAATTTACTTTGATATATTTCACATTCTTCTTTAGTTAAAGATTCTTCAGATTCTACTTTAACTCCTCTTTTACCAATTATTTCTTTTTTTAATGTTTCACGATATTGACGAAGTTTAATCATAGGATCTCTTATAAATTTATGAAGCATTACAACATCTAATTGTCTAAAGTCATTAACTTCTATTGACGAAGATGGGGAGTATAAAGCAGAAACTATTTCTTGACGATATGCATTTTCATAAAATTCAAAACATTCATCTATAAGAGATGCCTTTTTCTTCAATGTTGCTTCTTCTTTAGCGATTTTTATTTTTTCTAGAATGACGTATTTAAAATCAGAATTTAGAGACGTTACTCTACTTTCTAATAATTCTATATTATTAAGATGATAATGTTGTTCACTTGTAATGTCTTTTTCATTTTCGTATATTAGTCTTCTTTGCTCTAGTGATGGAAAATCTTTCTTACCATATAACAACTCACAATATATATCAAAATAACCATACTCTAATTCAAAAGTAACCATATCTTTATTATTTAATAATGTATCTTTATCATATACAGATAATAGCATTACTATAAAAGAAGATAAATCTGATTTTGGCAAGTCATCACTAACTGTATTTTCTATAAATAAGCTTTCACATAATTCTTTAAAATACTCTTCTGTAATATCTTTTTTATAATCTATGATAGGATTACCATTAACATATTCTATTGGAAGAAGTTTATGTTTTAATACTTTTGTATTATTAATATAAGTTGTCAATATATTAGCATATTCTTCTATAATTCTTTTAAAGTCTGATTTTTTATAATTACTATTTAAAAATAATTCTGTTTCTTTTGGGTTTAAAAAAGAAAGCCCTGGGTTATAATTATCATATAACTTTCCTGTTATTAAGCATTCAAATATATATCCATATTTATTTACTAGTTGGTGATAGTTTTCTTTTACCAATTTATGAAAGTCTTCTTTTGATTTTGATTGATTTAATAATTTAATAGCTGTATCTTGATTTTGATTTACTAGAAACTCAATAAAATCTTTGGTAAATCCTTTATGTTTGTTTCTTAGATATAAAAGTTCTGTTGTAAGTTTTTCTTTTTGAATATTTAATGTTTGATTAAAAGATGTTTTTTTCATACTATCACCTATTTTAATATATCATATTATTGTGCATTAAAAAAGAAGCCTATTTAGCTTCTTCTGTAAAAAATTGTTCATACCAGACAATAAATGTATATATTGTCCAAACTTTTTTATAGCAATCTTTTTTACCACTTTTATGAGCTTCTAGAAGTTTCATAATGCGTTTAGTATCAAAGAATTTTTCAGCAATTGAAGATTTAAATTTATCTTTTATTTCATTATATAAATCGTCTTCTTTAATCCATTCTCTTAATGGTACTGGGAAGCCTAATTTTTTCTTTTTGTAGGATTCATTTGGAATTACTTTTTTTGCAGCTTGTCTTAAAGCAGGTTTAGTTGTTTCTTTATTTATTTTAGCACTAGTAGGTAATCTTCTTGCTACTTCATATACTTCTTTGTCTAGGAATGGAGTTCTTGCTTCTAGACCAAACATCATTGTATTACGATCAACAGCGTGTAGGAAATCTCTTACTAGCCAGAAGTAGAAGTCAATAGCTTGTCTTTTTACTGTATTAGAATTATCTTTATAATCAGCGTAGAATGGAGCTACGATATCTTTTGTATGAATTTGGTTTTTACATTTTACTATTTTCATAGCTTCTTCATCACGGAATATTCTACCTAATCCAATGTTATAGTCTTCTAATTTACGTCCTCTTCGATAGATGAAGTTAAATCCTCTAGCTTCTGGGATAAGCCCTGCTACTGCTGATGCAGCTCTTCTAATTGGATAAGGTATTTTCATATACCAAGCTTGATCTATTTCTTCTTTATAAGTATTATATCCACCGAATAGTTCGTCTGCACCTTCCCCAGACATAACTACTTTAACATCTTCTGATGCTATTTGAGCAACAAAATATAGTGCTATTGCTGATGGGTCTGCTAATGGCTCATCCATATGGTACATAATGTTTGGAAATGATGCCATATATTCTTCTTTTGTAATCTTTTTTGATTTATTTGTTATACCTAGTTTGTCTGCTAAATCTTTAGCATATGATATTTCATCATATTTAGGATTATCATATCCTACTGTATATGTTTTATCTGGACGGCTTACTGATACTAAGTATGATGAATCAATACCACTTGATAAGAATGAACCTACTTCAACATCAGCTATTTCATGATGTTTTACTGAATCAATCATAGCTTTATTAATATCTTCAACAATTTCGTCCATACTTCTATCTGTCTCTTCAAATTCTAATTTAAAAAATTGCTCTATAGTCTTTTTACCATCTTTATATATCATTTGATGTCCTGGTTCTAGTCTATATACACCTTTAAAGAATGTTTCTTCTGTAGGAGTAGAATTAAAACATAAATATGCAGATAATATTTCATCATTAAATTCTTTTACAAAATCAGGATGATCTAAGAAAGCTTTTATTTCTGATGCAAACATCAAAGTTCCGTTGTTTTCAAAGTAGTATAGTGGTTTGATTCCCCAGCCATCTCTTGCCATATAAAGCTCTTTTTCTTTCATATTCCAAATAGCAAAAGCAAACATACCTCTAAGTTTCTTAGTTAGTTCATGTCCCCATTCTTCGTATCCATGGACTAGTACTTCTGTATCTGATGATGTAACAAATTTATGCTTTTTCTTTTTTAATTCTTCTCTTAGTTCAACATAATTATATATTTCTCCATTGAAGACAATTGCAATATCTTTGTTCTCGTTATATATAGGTTGATTTCCAGTTGATAAATCGATAATAGATAATCGTCTATGTCCTAAAGCTGCTTTGCTATCAAGAAAAAATCCTTCAGCATCGGGACCACGATGTTCAATACGATCTGTCATTGCTTTTAATACCTTTTTTGTTGGTTTTTTATTATTACTTACATAACCTGCTATTCCACACATAATATCACCTTTAACTTCCTAATATATAAGTGTAATAATTGTTATCGATAATTAGTTTACTTATTGTAAAACTATTAGCTACTCTATTATTAATTCTTTTTACATATTCGTCTTGTGTTTCACCAATAAGTTCTTTTCCTTCTTTAGGAGTAAACACTCTAGTACTTGAATTATATGAACCATAATCAGTTACCCAACTACGGTTTGAGAATATTGCTAATCCTTCGTGATTACTTAAAATATCTTTACCGATAATTAATCTTGAATCATAATCTATTCCAAAAAGATTCAGAATTGTTGGAAGGACGTCTATTTGACTACCAACTTTATCTATCTCAATTTTTTCTTTCATAGCACTATTCCATAATATGAAATTACTTCGATTCACTTCTATTGTACCATCTTTTGTGTATGATGCAGCTTCATTCATCTCTTCAGTTGACAGTGTATATGGATAGTGATCTCCAACAAGAGCTATAACTGTGTTATCAAGTTCACCTGATTCTTCTAGTTTTTTTATTAATGTTTCAACCATTTTATCTAGTTCTACTTGAGATGCAAGATAGTATTTTACTGTGTCTGAATAAGGTAGATCTTTTACTGTTTCAAAATGTAGTTTTGCGATATTATCTCCACTATTATATGGGGAGTGGCCACTAACCGAAACGTAGTAAGTGACGAAATTTCCTTCTTGACCTAAGTAATCTGGCGTTGTAACATTAATCATCTCTGAATCAAGTGGCAACCATTTACAGTCCATTCTTTGTTCTAGACCATTACCACATCCAAGATAATTATTAAATCCTAAAGTTTTCATCGTCTCTTGACGTTTATAGTACGTATAAGTCCAGTTATGATAACTTTGAGCTCTATAACCAATGGAACCAAAGGAATTTCCTAAAGCATAACTCATTTTAGGAGATTCACTTTTCCATAATTTTAATATTTCTTGGGTAGGGATAAGTCCAGTTGTTGCTTGGAATTCACCTCCAGTTGTACTTAGGAATACTGGAGAATAGAAGTTATTAAAGACAAAACCGCTATTTGTTAATTCATACAATGTAGGAGTCCTGTCTTTATCAACGGCAATTTCGTTGAATCCTTCTGCTAAAATAAAAATTAAGTTTTTATTTTTAAACATACCAGTGTATTCAGATTTATTGGTTGGAAATTGATTGCTAACATAGTTATTTAAAGTAGTAATATTTTTGTTAGAAGAAGATTTTTCTTCAAAATTAATATCAATTTTATTATCACCATATACAATTTCTTCTGGCTTTTCGCTTTCAATTGAAGAATTATTGGGCTTTTTAGTTTCTGTAATAAGATTTGACTCATAGCCAACTAGTTGTCTTTTTATATCTATCTTTGTATATGTTAACATTCCAAATTTATCAATAATGGATATCTGATCATCTATTTGAAAGTATAATTTACTTGCCGAATAGTCTTCTTTGCTACCTGGTATTAGAGTTAAAAATGTTGATAAGTACATAATTATAAACATGATAAGTAATGCACCTGTTGTAGATTTTTGATATCTTGTAGTGTCAATTTTTTTATTTAGAAATATTAGTACGATAAAAGGAACTAGAATTGCCAAGAAGATTGGTAGATGTGCTAGAATGGCATCTTTGATAATACTAGTAAAGTCTAAGGCTTGGTCTGCTAGGCCAATAGTTGAAAAAGAAAATGGTACTGAGAACAAATTATAAAATATATATTGTACTTCAAAATAAATGGTTGTAATTCCCATTATCACGAATAGAATTATTTTATTTATTTTTTCATAAAATGCTTTAGTTAATATTGTTAATAGCAAAATTATTGGTAATGTGAATATTATCATGTATAGTAAGCCAATATTAAAAAGATGTTTTGCTATAACTATTTTAGATAATAATTCTAAATATATTATAGAAATAATAAAGTAAATAAAGGGATGTATTTTTATTTTTTTCATAATTACACTTCTTTCTTAAACTTACGCTAGTTATTATACCACAAATTGGTATTTTTATTATTGAATATATAAAGAAAAAAAGATATTTTAGAATATCTTTTATACGTTTTTTATAAGGCTTAATTGGACTTTTTGTTTTTCTAAATCTATAGAATCAACATAACAAGTAATTATGTCTCCTACATGAACTATATCGTTAGGGTTTTTAACAAATGATTTACTCATTTTAGATATATGAATTAAACCATCATCATGTAAACCAATGTCTACGAATGCTCCGAATGATGCGACATTACGTACAGTTCCCTGTAGTTCCATGCCAGTTTTTAAATCTTCAATGTGTAAAACATCACTTTTTAAGACTGGAGCTTCTAGTTCATCACGTGGGTCAAGTCCAGGATTTAGAAGTTCTTTTATAATATCTTGTAAAGTATAGATATCTGTATTTAGTTCAGTAGCAAGTTTAGAAACATCTTGTTTATTAAGTGTGTCTTTAAAGGCTTCTGTATTTATGTCTTTTATATCTAAAGATAACTTAGATAATAAATTATTTGTTATGTCATAACTTTCTGGGTGAATACCAGTTTTATCTAATGGATTAATACCATCTGGTATTCTTAAGAAACCAATAGATTGTTCATATACTTTTTCTGTCATTCCTTTTATCTTTTTAATTTCATCACGAGAAGTTATTTTTTTTGTTTCTTTATATTTGTATATGTTTTCGATTACTGATTTTGTTAAACCGGAAACATACTTTAGAATACTTTTTGATGCTGTATTTATGTTTACACCAACTGCATTAACTACTTTAGATGTAGTAAAATCAAGAGCTTCTGTTAGTTGTTTTTGATTAACATCGTGTTGATATTCTCCTACTCCAATAGATTTAGGGTCAATTTTAACTAATTCTGATAGAGGATCTTGTAATCTTCGACCAATAGATACTGCACTACGTTTTTCAACAGCTAAGTCTGGGAATTCTTCTATAGCTAGTTTTGATGCACTATAGATAGATGCACCTGCTTCTGATGTAATAATATATTTACAATTTAAATTAAATTCTTTAATCATTTCAGCGCAGAATTTTTCTGATTCACGAGATGCTGTTCCATTACCAATAGATATAATATCTACTTTGTATTTTTCAATTAAGTTTTTTACTATTATTTTACTTTGAGCTATATATTTTTCTTGGTTAGCACCATTTAGGAATGGTTTTATAACTGTAGAGTCTAGATAAGTACCATTTTGATCTACTACTGCTAATTTACAACCATTAACATACCCTGGGTCGAAACCTAGTACTGTCATTCCTTTTATTGGTCTTGTTAGTAATAGATGTTCTAAGTTAACTCCGAATGTTTCAATTGCTAGTGTTTCTGATTTTTCAGTTAGTTCGCTACGTATTTCTCTTTCGATACTAGGTAAGATTAATCTTTTAAGTGAATCTTTGATACTAGATTTTACTAGTTCTGTAACAAAGGAATCTTTGTTTTTTATTAATTTTGACTCAAGATAGCTTTGTATTTCATCAATATTCATATCGATTGATACTGATAAGATTTTTTCACTTTCACCTCTATTTAGCGCTAAAACACGATAATGTTTAATGTATTTAACTCTATCTTGGAAGTCATAATACATTTCATAAAGTTTGGTTGGATCTTCAGCATTCTTTTTTAATTTAGATACAATCATTCCATTATTGTATACATTAAATCTAATCCATTTACGGTATGCAGCATTATCACTTATCCATTCAGCTATTATGTATCCTGCTCCTTCTATAGCTGCAGCTGTATCTTTAACATTTTCATTAATAAATTTTTTAGCCATATCTTCTAGTGAACCTGTTGTTGGGAATGCCATTATCATTTTTGCTAATGGTTCAAGACCGTTTTTAATAGCTTCACTTGCTTTAGTTTTTTTCTTTTCTTTATACGGACGATAGATATCCTCTACTTCTGTTAGTTTAGTACACTTCATTACGTTATCTTTGATTTCAGGTGTAAGCATACCTTTTTCATCAATAAGTCTTATTACATCTTCTTTTCTTGTAAGTAAGTTTTCTTGGTATTTATATTGTTCTTCAATTGCTCTTATTTGATCTTCGTTTAAGTTACCAGTTTTTTCTTTACGATAACGAGCAATGAATGGTATTGTTGCTCCTTCTGCAAGCATTGCTAAAACTTCTTTTATTTGTGTTTCTTTTAAACCTAGTGAAGACACTAGGTATTTTATTACTTCTTCCATGTTGTTTCCTCTTTCTTTTTATCTTATATGCTTTAACTATTTTTAATTAAGTATCAGTTTTTATTATACCTAATTCATAGGGAGAAAGCAAAAGAAAAAAAGGAAATTAGCTTTCCTTTTTGGTTTTATTTTTCTTTGAAGTATTCTTTGTATTATTTTTTGTTTTTTCTGGCTTTTCTACTTCTTTTATATTTGATTTCTTTTTTTCTTTTTCTTCGTTTTCAATATGCTCTTCTTTTTCTTTAGAAGATTTTTCTTCTTTACTATAATCTTTAGTAGGAGATTCTTCTATTTTTTGCACTTCTACTTCTGATTCTTTTTGCTCCTTTTTTTCTTTAATTTTCTTCTTTTCTTTCTTAGTTGGTGTTTCCATTATTGGAGCACTGTTGGCAGACTCTTCTATTACTCTTGTAATTTGCATCACACCTGTTTTTTCTAACTCCTCATGGTAGTTCATTGCCATACCTATAACAAAAGTATATGAAAGCAAGTATACCCATAACATAAGGATTACTATATTCGCTAAACTACCATAAAATAGTGAATAATTTGCATAGTTACTTATGTAATATGAGTATGCTGTTGTAACAGCTATCCATGTAATCGTCGTGAATATTGCCCCACTATTAACATGTCTACTAGGTATTTTTCTATCTGGTGCTAATGCATAGATAGTTTTTATAAAGAAGAATATAATTAGCCAAGCTAGTGGACTATTAAGAAAATTTAAAGATTTAGCAACTATTGATGTTGTTTCTGCATCAAGATTAAAGTAATGCAATAAATTTATTATACTTGTACTCAATAATGGAACAACTATTATGAATAAAAATAGTAATACGATAACTAATTCCATAATTATTGCTTTTAATCTTCTTCTAAAAAATCCTGAATCTTTAATTCCATATATAGTATTTGATGCTACTATTATTGAAGCCATACCATTACTTGCGATAAAATAACCTATTCCCATTGTAATGAAAAATGTTGGTGTTATTTTTGTTGATGTAAGTATGGGTGTTACTAAAGCTGCAATATCTTCACTTAGAACATTTGATATAAGTGTTTGAACTAAATTATTAGATAAATTTAAATACGAACATGTATATCCAATAAGTGTAATGGTAGGTACTAAAGAAAGAAAAAGAAAGAAGGCTATTTGGCCAGGTAGTATAAGCATTTCTGGTCTCCAAAAAGCATCCCAGAATCTTTGAAAGAAGTTTCTTTTACCTCTATTCTTCATCTACATCACTTCCTATGCCTCTTCAGCTTCTTCTTTTTTATTTCGCATATCTTCTACAGATTCATTTATTGCATCCTCTATAGTCTTCATTTCATTGGTAATCATACTATATCCTATTGCAGCACCATGTTCATATGGTAAGTTTTTAAATTCTTTATATAATTTTCTAATGTAACTTACTACCTGTTTTTCTTGGTAACCAACTAGATAAATTAAGTATTCGTTTCCGTCAGTTCTCATTATATCTGTATTATCTAGTTGTGTTTTTATCAGAACATTTGCAGCTGCTTTTATTTGTGCATCACCTTGTTCGTACCCCATTGTATCATTAATATTACGAACTTGGTTTAAATCGATAATAATAGTTGCTTGTGGATATATTGTATTTTTATTCCAACTACTAATATTTTCATTTAAGTAATTTCTATTTTTCAATGAAGTTAATTGATCTATAAATTTTAATTTATCTTCTTTTTTTATCTTTTTAACAATTTTAATACGTTTTGTAGAACGATATACTAAGTAAACTATTATTATAAATAAAGTTATTGCTAACAATGAATATTTTGCTACTTTTCCTAGTATAGTTCCAGAACGTATCGTTTGTGTATGATTTGCTATTCCTTTTAGCTTTATCTCTGTTGGATCTAAAGTTTGAATATACTTATTAAATAATAAATTAAAAGTATCATTACCTTTTACATAGAAGTTATAAGTATCTGATAAAGTATTATTATATCTAATACTATATTCACTTAGATATGTTCCATTGTAATAATTAAATGATTCTTTATCCATAACAATAATATTATCTTTTTTAGCAATCTTCTTTAAATCTTTTTCATCAGCATATGTCTTAATATTTATTCCACCTAGTGAAGTTAAATATTTTTCTATTATAGTATTCTTTTGAACATATACAGTTTTTCCACTTAATGATGATATCGCATTAATTATTATTGGATCATCTTCTTTAACTGCTACAACAAAGGAGATATTCATTAATGAATCTATTTTGTTGTATTTCGTATCCAGATTATAGTAATTGTAGAATATATCTATTTTCTTATTAGCAATCGCTTCTGTAAATTTTGAGAAGTTTTTATATTTTATTGATGTGAACTCAGTGTTACTAAATTCACTAAAACTTGTTAGATATTCACTTACAATTCCACCATATGTTCCACTTATTAGAACTTCATATGGATTTTGATTGATAAAACCATAATTATAAGTTTTTGCTTGAATACTATTTATTTCTTTATCAGAAATTGATAATGCTTCTACAAATGTTTTTAATTCATTTTTATTTAGTGATGGTAATAAGTTTTTTGCTTTCCATGAATAGAAATATTTCTTTATTATGCTACTAAACTTATCATTTTCTTTTGTTTCAAATATTATATATTTGTTTAAATCACTAATATGAAAATCTATATTATAATTTGAAGTTAAGATTGAAGTTAGATTTTCTTCTAATGGTATTAATACAAAATCTATTTCTGTGTTTGATTCTAATGCTTCAAAAAGATTTGTTGATGTTTCATAAGTATTTAAAATAGTATTGTTAATGTCACTAAGATATTTTGTTATTATTTTTTCATCTGATGATAGTACACCTATTTTTTTATTACTTAGGCTAGTTATAGAACTCATATTAGCTTTCTCTTTACTTACTACAACATAATGTTCTTTGTGAAATACTATATCTTTGTCATCAGCATCATAAACTACTTTAAATGATCCTGCGCCTATCTCTTCTCCTAAGTTATAAGTAATTTCGTTTACTTCTATACTATATTCTGTTTCTAGGTCTTTTACAAAGTCGAAGAATACTCCACTACCATTTTTTCCAAATATATCTAAATTGTTTGGAATATTTAAGTTTTGAACAACATTTATATTTTGAGTTATCCATTCTTTTTCTTCAACTGTTAACTTGTTTTCATCTTTTACAATTTTATATGTGAAAATTCCTAATCCTATAATTAATAGTATTGCAACAATGATAATTATTATTAATTTTTTTCTTGATTTTTTCATAATACTTTATTTCTTTACTCAGTTGCAGGTGATTCTGTTTCAATAACTTTACGGTTATTGTTCCAAGTTAGACCTGAACCATTCACATTTTTTGCACCAGAAATAAAGAATCCTTCATTATTTTCTGTTTTAGTTTGCTTTAAAGTAATATTGAAGTCATAAAACTTTTGTTCATCATCACTAAATTCCTCTAATGATTTTTGAGCAATTCCTTGAGCCTCCATTAAAGCAACACTCTCATCCATTTGCATTGTAATATAGATTATTTTACCAGTAACTGTTATGTCCACTGATTTTACCTTATCATTGTTCGCTATATTGTTTTCGAAATCGCTTTGTCTTGATTCTGATATTGTATAATTTTCGATACCTTCTAAACGATTTCCATATTTGTTTTTACCATTTCCTACGTAAAAACATTGGATTAAAACTGTAGCAATTAGTATTGCACATACTATAACTATTGCCATCAAAATTGTAAAAACACGATGTTCTTTGTAGAATTTTTTTATTTTTTTCATTATGCACCCACCTCTTTATAGGTATTTAAATTATACTACATTATATGCTTTTAAGCAATTGTTTAGATATTAACGATTACTATTAATAGTCAAGAAAAAAAGAGAACTATAGTGAGTCTATAATCTCTTTTAATTTTTCTTCATTCCAGATTTCTATACCTAGTTTTAGAGCTTTATCATATTTGCTTCCAGGTGAATCTCCTACAATTACTACATCTGTTTTCTTACTTACTGATTCAACTGCTGCTCCATCATATTTCTCTAGTAAAGCTTTTATTTCATCACGAGTCATAAAACTAATTGTTCCAGTTATAACAAACTTTTTATTTGAAATTAAAGAATTATTTAAGGTTCTTTCTCCCTTATATTCCATATTAATTCCTATTTCTTTTAAATTATTTATTGTTTCAAGATTTTTTTCATCTGTAAAATAATCAACGATGTTTGATGCAAGAATTTCACCAATATCTTTTATATCTGTTAATTCTTCTTTTGTTGCTGATATCAGATTGTCAATTATATTATATTTTTTAGATAATACTTTAGCCGTTTTAGCTCCTATTCCTGGTATACCTAAAGCAAACAAAAGTCTTTCTAAAGAATTATTTTTACTAGCTTCTATAGATGTTATAAGATTATCAACACTTTTATTTCCAAAACCTTCTAATTCTATTAATTCTTCACGACGATTTTTTAAGTTATAAATATCTTCTATTTTAGTAATAATTCCCATATTATAGAAGTCTTCAATTATAGCATCTCCTAAGCCATCAATGTTCATTGCTGGTCTTGATACAAAATGGATAAGGCTCTCAATTTTACGTGCAGGGCAATGATTATTTGGACATAGATAGTCTATGCCTGAAGCTGATTTTATTAGTTCTGTATGGCATATGGGACAAGATGTTATCATTTCAAAGTAAGAAACATCTTTTCTTCTTTCTGTTACTGGTTCCACTACTTCTGGAATTACATCTCCTGCTTTATGAATTACAACAAAGTCCCCGATGCGTAGATCTTTTTCTCTAATATATGATTCATTATGTAACGTTGCTCTTCTAATAGTACTTCCGGCGACTTTAATTGGTGAAAGAACAGCATTTGGGGTGATCTGTCCAGTACGTCCTACTGTAAAAATTATATCTTCTAATTGAGTTATAACTTTTTCTGCAGGAAATTTGTAGGCCACAGCCCACCTCGGATATTTTGCGGTGTTTCCCATTCTTCTTTGACCTTTTATATCATTTAATTTTATTACTATTCCATCAATTTCATATGGTAATGTTGGTCTCTTTTCTGTCCATTCTTCAATAAACTCTTTTATTTCTTTGAAATTATGAACTTTACGACTATGTTTATTTATTGGAAGTCCTAATTTTTCTAAGTGATTTAAAGTTTCATAGTGAGTATCGCATGTTGTATTTGGCACATGATATAAAACAGTATCTAGTTTTCTTTCTTTAGCTATTCTACTATCAAGTTGTCTCGCAGAACCTGCTGCAGCATTACGTGGATTTTGGAATGGTTCTTCACCATTTTCAAGACGTTTTTTATTAGCTTCTTCGAAACTTTTTTTAGTCATATATATTTCTCCACGTACCTCTAAGTCGATAGGTTCATTAAGTTTTATAGGAACATATTTAATTGTTTTAAAATTATTCGTGATATCTTCTCCTACAACTCCATCTCCACGTGTTGCTGCAGATACCATTAAACCATCTTTGTATGTTAAATTAACACCTAAACCATCCATTTTTAGTTCACACACAAATTCTGGGTTTTCAATTTCTTTTTCTACCCTAGTTACAAAAGCTTCTACTTCATCTTCATTAAAGACATCGGCTAAACTGAACATAGGAGTTCCATGCGTGATTTTATCAAAAGATTCAAGTATTTTAGTACCAACACTTGTAGTTGGAGATTCTGGAAGTTTATATTCTGGATATTCTTCTTCTAAACGAAATAGTTCCATTAATAAACTATCATATTCATTATCAGTTAATGTAGGATTATCATGAAGATAATATTCAACGTTTGCTTCATTAAGTATTTTAACTAACTCTTCTATTCTTTCTTGTTGCTTATTCATAACTTACCCCCAAAGATTATTTGGATATTCACCATTTTCAACGAGTTTTTTTATAGAAGATCTTACCATATCTGTATCTTCTTTATATGTTACTCCATACCATGTTGCATTGGTATGAAGAACTTTAACTTTAGCATATCCTTCTTTGTTTGCTTCGTCTAAAATGTCTGGTATTAAAAATTCACATTTTTCTAAATTTGGTTCATTTTCTTTGAAGAATATTGGCATCTTTTCTTCTAAATATTCAAAAATTGATGGGTCAAATACTAACATATTCATTGATACTAATGCTTCATTTTCAATATGGAAACTTTCAGCGCCACTCAGTGGGGTACATGCTACTTTATCTCCATCTTTGATAATTGAGCTTTCAGTAATCGATTTTAGATTTCCGTTAAGTGTTTCAATAACACCTCTTTTTACTGAACCGTTTTCAGTCATTGTTTTGATTGCTTCATATCCTACAGTTGCATATTCTTTTGTTGAGGCATTATCTAAGAAATTTTTTGCTACCATAAAAGCATCACGACCATAAAAATCATCTGCATTTATGACAACAAAAGGTTCACTTATTGCATCTTTGGCACAATATATTGCTTGAGCTGTTCCCCAAGGCTTTTCTCTTCCAACAGGTATTTTTACAAAATCTGGAATATTATCCATTTTTTGGAAAACATATTCTACTGGAATATGTGGTTCTACACGGGCTCCAATTGTTTCTTTAAAAATATCATAGTTTTCTTCTTTAATGATAAATACTACTTTAGAAAATCCAGCTTTAATTGCGTCATATACTGAATAGTCGATAATAAATTCATCGTTTGGTCCCATTGGAGCTATTTGCTTTAGTCCACCAAATCTACTGCCCATACCTGCTGCCATAATTAATAATTCCATAAATAAATCCTTCTTTCTTATATTTTCTTTATACTTTTATGGTTCTTTAATAATTTTTTTATTCCATAGTTTTTTGCAAAAGCAACTGTTATGAAATCTCCTTTAACTTCGATTACGACACCTCTACCATAAATCATATGCATGATAATATCACCATCTTTAAATTCCACTTCTGTGTCATTATGATATAATTCTTCACGGATAATTTTTTCTTCTGGCATCATATGTTCATTCTCTATTTCTAATAAATTAGAATCTATTTCTTTAATAAAACGGCTTGGTGGATTTATAACATCTTTTCCATATAACATTCTTCTTTTAGCATTAGAAATGTATAATCTTTCTTTTGCTCTTGTAATACCAACATAACATAGTCGACGTTCTTCTTCAAGTCCACCTTCTTCGCAGAATGAGTTTTGATGCGGAAATATACCATCTTCCATACCTATTAGAAAAACCACTTCAAATTCTAGCCCTTTAGCGCTATGAATAGTCATTAAAGTTACAACATCGTCACTATCTTGGTGTTCTGATATATCAGCAATAAGACTAACCTCTTCTAAGAAATCTGATAATGACTCAGATCCAGTACGATTTTCAAATGTTTGTGTAATTGATTTGAATTCTTCTAGGTTTTCTAGTTTAGACTGATTTTCTAGTGCTTTATCAGAATCATATTCACTTCTCATACCAGTTTCTTCTAGAACTAATTCTACTAATTCAGTAAGAGTCAAATTCTCACTTTGCTCTGTTAAGTGCATAATTAGTTCTTTAAACATCTGTTCTTTTCCTTTGGAAATAACTTGGAATATAGATGTGTTCTGCTCTTTAGCTTCTGCTTCTAATTTAGAGATTGTTGCATCACCTATACCACGTTTTGGTACGTTTATAACTCTTCTTAAACTTATTTCATCATCATTATTTAAAATCAAACGTAGGTAACAAATTAAGTCTTTAATCTCTTTACGGTTGTAGAAATAATAACTACCTACTACTTTATATGGAACACTAGCTTTTAAAAACATTTCTTCAACTAAACGTGCTTGTGCGTTTGTACGATATAGAACTGATATATTACTCTTTTTATATCCTGATTCAATTAATCTTTTTATCTCATCTAGAACTAATTGAATTTCATGTTTACCGTCATATGCTCTTAAATACTTAGTTTTACATCCTTCGCCATTACTACTCCACAAGTTTTTTTCTTTACGTTCTTTATTATTTTTGATTACTGAGTTAGCAGCATCTAGAATGTATTTTGTAGAACGATAATTTTCTTCTAAAGGAATAACTTTAGCATTTTTGTAGTCTTTTTCAAAGTTTAAAATATTTCTAAAGTTAGCACCTCTAAACATATATATAGATTGGTCTGGATCACCAACTATAAATATATTTTTATATTTACGTGCTAATAGTTTTGAAAGCTTATACTGAACTTCATTTGTATCTTGATACTCGTCAATTAAAATATATTTATATCTATCTTGATATGATTCTAAAACGTCTTTATTTTCCATAAATAGCTTAACTGGCAGTCTTAATAAATCATCAAAGTCTACAGCATTATTTTTCTTTAATATATCTAGGTATTCATAATAAACTTTTTCGGCTATTTTATCTTGTGGCGTATTGTAAAATTTAGCTATGTCATCGCTTGTTAACATTTCATTTTTAATATTACTTATTTTGTTTCTAATATAAGCTGGTGTAGTTAGTTTTGGATCATATCCATTATCTTTCATTATTTTCTTTATTATTGATATAACATCATCACTATCTATTATTGAAAAACTTCTATCTAGTCCTAGTAATGGAGCGTTTTCTCTTATTATACGGACACCTAAAGCGTGGAAGGTCCCAACAAAGGCATTATTTTCTGGTATTAATTTTTCTAACCTTTCTTTCATTTCTTTCGCTGCTTTGTTAGTAAATGTTATCGCTAGTATATTATATGATGGAATTCCATTTTCAATTAGATTCGCTATTCTTGTGGTTAAAACCTTAGTTTTCCCAGAACCTGCTCCAGCAATTACTAAACAAGGTCCATCTATATGTGAAACTGCTTCTTTTTGTTTGTCGTTTAATCCGTTTAAATAATTCATGTTGTATCCTGCTTTCTTAAAATATTATATCATGTATTAGTGTTTTTTTTAATGATATTACAACATAATAACACGAACTTTTGTATCCTACAATCTTTTTCAAATAAAAAACAGTTAATCTAGATTATTAACTGTTAAAAATTTAAATTTTTAAATATTTCGCCATCTTCTGTTTTAAATACAATATTTTGAGGAGCATATTTAAATTTTATACTACATACTGGATATGTAAAAGCTTGAGTAGTAATACTTCCTAAATCTGGTTTTGTTTCTTTAATAACTATTACAACATTTCCTTCTTCGTCAACTATAACTTCTTTAATTGATATAGTATATCCTCCTGTAGTTTTCTCTCCACTTGCTATAAAATAAATGCTTGGAGCATTAGGGGTATTGAAAGTATTATAAGTAACTCCTCTTTCATTATATTGTTTATTATAATATCCCATTTCATTATCAATTGTATATTCTATTAGCTTATTTGTTTGAGCTGTATACTTATTTATAATGTCGATAATTTCTTGATTTAATCTAATAAATCCATCTTTATAATTTATGTAAGGTGTCTCAGGAGATATTTTTAATATTTCATCATCTATAACTAATGTGTAACCTTCTTTAATAGCTAGATCAATATATTCAATATTTTTTTCTTGTTGATTCCATATTTTTCTAATTTTATTTTTATCTTCTAAGCTGATATCATAGTTTTTTAAACCAGTATCTAAGTTTTCTTTATAAAGATACACTCTGTTTATTTTTGAGTCTTGCTTTTTCAGGAAATTCGATAGTTCATTATACCCTTTTGTTACTTCAACAATTTCATTATCATTTGATATTATTTTATCTTCTCCTACTAAAAGTTTTGATTCACAATAATTTATAATATATTTATATTTAATTATCCCATCTATTGAATTAGAAAATTCTAAATTATTTATAATTTCATTTAGTTCTTTTTCCTCTATGCTATTAAGAGCTATTTCTTCTATTATTGATTGATTTAAATAGTTGGTATATTGTAGTGAAATTTTACAATCTATACTACTTCTTTTATTTAGTTCTTCCGAATTGTTGTTAATGTTGTTTACTATAAATAATACTGATGAAATAATTAGTATTATGATAATAATAGTAGCAGTTATAATTGTAGTCCCTATATTATTTCTTTTAGTATTTATCATTTATTCACTTCCTTATCTATTATGTTTTTTAAATTAAAGATTTGGTGTTTTTGATTATTTTTTATATGTTCTTAAAAGTCGTTATAACCTTTATTTATAAATATTTATTATATATGCGAGACTGGTAGTGTAACCACAAGAGTCTTTCATATAATAGAGAATATATTACCCTTATTATCAATAAAAAATCTATTTTGAAGTGAGGTTATATTTTTATTGTACCATCTTTTATTTTGTCTATTATAGCCTTAGCTCTTGATTCCATATTTGGCAAATCATCAAGCGAAAAAAATTTTAATTCTTTACTTTCACTATCTGAAACTTTAATAGTACCAGTATAGTTTAATACTTTAAACAAAACAATAACTGTACACATTTTATCTCCATTAGGATATTCAAAATAATACTCTTTTCCAGATAATACATCGACAAGTTCTAAATTTTCAGCATTGATACCCGTTTCTTCTTTTAATTCTCTTATAGCAGTATCTTTAATATTTTCATATAATTCCATTGAACCACCAGGGATACCCCATGTATTTGTATCACTTCTTAAATTTAATAACAATTCATTTTGATTATTAAATACTAGCGTAGTTGCTCCAAGACCTATAATAGGGTCATGTCCAACATATTTTCTTAAATTCATTATATATCCCATTTTAAACCTCCGTCATAACGTATTATTCTAAATATTATCTAATTACTACTATTTTACAATATTTAAGACGTAATAACTATCTATTTTTAAAATTTACTTCTATAATTAATTCTTAAATCGTTTAAATAAGCTTTAAAATAAAATGATTACTATTAAAAAAAACAAAAAGATAGAAAACTAGCTTCTATCTTTAAAATTTAATTTTATAGGTATTCCATTATTGCAACATTTTTTTCTAATTTAGATATTAAATCATCACGATCATATTTAGAAAAAATGTCATCAAATGTTTTTGTGTCTATTAGGAACATATTATAAAATCTAATGAATGCATCTATATAATTAGTTATTCCTAATTCTTTTAGATTATTTATGTTTGCAATAACTGTATCTTGTTTTTCTTCTAATTGTCTTATAGCCAATTCTGGAATATTATTATTTAATAAATTAATTGTATTATCATCAAAACCTAATTCTTTTAAATACATCATAATTGTTTACCTCCTAATGCTTCTCCATTATTAAAACCCAAGCATTCTGAAACCATCTTGTTTAATGTTTCTTCATCTTGACGAAGGTTATATAATGCAGAGACTAATAAGATTTCTCTTTCAACACCATCAGGCGATTGTCCGCTGCTTACAAGAGCATTTAAGATTATACTTAAGTGTCTTTCAAATTTGTTTTTTGATATACAAACTGTTCCTACTTTATAAGTGTGTTTTCCAGTAGGTGTAGCTCCTAGTTTATCAACAATTTGTTGTTTAATATCTTCATAAGTTGTTTTTGCTTCTTCACTTAATTCGATATCACTATATGATTCACTTCCATAATAGTCATTTAAAGTATTTACTAGAATGTCTACATAATCTTCATTACCTATTACTGTTCCTAAAGAACTATTATTTTTGTCTTCTAAATTTGGTAGTTCTACTCCATTACCGTATTTTTTATTAAATTTTGTAAAGTCAGAAATGTAATCACAGAACGTATTTCCATCTTCATATACAGGATGGCCTTGTTCTTGACAGAATTTAATTCTTCTTAGAACGCTTTCTAAGTTTTGAGCAAGAACTTCTGGATGATTAACAATTAAATCTTCTAGATCTGCTTCTATTAAATCGTCAATTCCTGTTATTAGAGCTTGTGGATCTTGCCAGAAAATTCCTAGTTCATATTTACCGTTTTTCTTTAGAATACTAATTAAGTATTTCTTTAATATCTCTACATCTGCTGAAACATTTTTAGAGTTTTCTAAAACTGCTTCATAGTTTCTTAATTCTTTTTCTTCTATTTCATAACCATTATTTTGTAATGTTTTGTAATTATTTAAAAAGCTTTCCATATCACTGGCTAAATAACCAATATTTTCTTCATTTAATTTACCAAATACTTCTTCGATTGCTTTGATACGATTTTCAAATGTATCATAGCTTTCTCTCATTTCTCTATTTGGACTTTCAATTATTTGTTTAATTACGTTTTCTGGAATATTTTTGGCTCTTAGTAATGTTACTTTTTTTGCCAAGTCTTCATCTGCTAAATAGTTATGCCCTAAATTATTAGCATATATTCTACTAACTTCAACAACATTTAAACTTCTAAGTAACTCATAGTTAGATTCAATTAAAGTATGTGGTGTATCTTTTAGTAAATTTAGAAGGTCTGTCTTTTCTGTTTCTGTTAATATATCATAATTGAAACCAATGTTTTCTAAAAATGTTTCTATTTCATTTAAAGTGTCTTCTTCTTGAACTTCTTCTGATTCTGAAGTTAATTCTATTTTAGCCTCTTCGGTTTCTTCACTTACTTCTTCAGGAATTGACTCTTCATCTGGAACAACTATATCTTCATGAATTACTTCTTCGCTTTGATCATATTCTCCAACTTCAGCTAGTTCTTGTCTAACTTGGTTTAATCTTTCTATATCAATGAAACTTGTTTTATCTAAATCTTCTTCAGTAGTATCTTGATATATTTCAGCAGCTTGTTGTGTACTTTCCAATATTACAGATGTATCTTTAACTTCATCTGATGCTACTACTTCGTCTTGAGAAGCAATCTCTGCTTCCATTTCTGATTCCATAGTTTGTTCTTCTTCGAAATCTTGTTCAACTTCTTCTAATTCAGTATCAACAAAGCCATTAGCTAATCTTTCTTCATATCCTTCTTGATATTCATATAATCCTTCATCAGGGAAGATTATTAATTTAGCTAAATCTTTAATTTCTTCTTCACTAAATACTTCAAATAATGTTAGGATTTTTTTAACATAACTTGCTGTTAAAGATTCTCTTTCAACTTCATCTGATGATAAACTTTGTTCTAGTAAACTAACTAATTTATCTCTATCATCTTCAGATTTTGCTTTATCTTCTTCTAAACCAGATAATTTTTCTTCCAATTCTTCTTTAGTTTGAACATCACTTTCGATTGCTTTTTTAAATGTTTCAATTTGTTCATTTAAATCATCTATAAATTTAGGAGCTCTTTCTTCAATGTTTACAAGCATTGTTCCAATAGCAACATCGACATCAATATCACGAAGTGCGGCAAAAGTTTCATTGTCTAATCCCTCAAAAGCACTTTCAAATGCTTCTTTTTGGTTTTGGAATACAGATAATCTTCCTTCACAATTTACTTTTCCTACTTCATTTTCTTTTTGACTAGCTGTCACTTCTGCTATTCTATTGTTTGTCTCCTCAATTCTTTCTTTTATTTCCTTTATAATTACATTATCTTCGCCTTTTAAATTAAAAAGTCGGTCTAGTAATCTCATTGTATCATTTGTTATATTTGCCACAATACGCACCTCGCTTATTATGTATCAATTATAGCAAAAAGTTTATAAAGTGTAAATCATTTTTACATACTAATAAAGAATATTTTTTTGCTATTGAAAAAATGTGATAAACTTATACTCCTTTAATATAATTATATTGGAGGTTTTAATGAAATTTGATTATAAATTTGGTAATGATTATTATGGTTATTTCAATGATATAGGTGTTAAATGTACTAAATACAAGATTCTTGCACCAATGCAAGAACAAGATGAACAACCTGGATTAGAATATTTGATGAATCCACAACCAGTATTTGATAATCCTAATTATAAAGCTAGTGGTAAATTAAAAGGAAAAACTGCAATAATTACTGGGGGAGATTCTGGTTTAGGAAGAGCTGCTGCTATTATATTTGCTAAAGAGGGGGCAAATGTAGTTATTCCTTATTATAATGAACATAAAGATGCTATGGAAACTAAAGAATATATTGAAAGACTTGGGGGAGATTGCTTATTAATTGCTGGAGATATAACCGAAAAAAGTTTTAGTAAAGAAATAGTAAAAAAAACTTTAGATAGATTTGGAAAAATTGATATTCTAGTTAATAATGCTGGGATGCAAAAGCAATCTGATTTTATTGAAGAAATTAGTGATGAACAATTTGATAGAACAATGAAAGTAAACATATATGGAATGTTTTATCTAACCAAAGAGGTTGTGCCACATTTAAAAGAAGGAGCTTCTATTATTAATTTAACTTCTGTTACAACCTTTTATGGGGATCCTCAATTAATAGATTATGTTACAACTAAAGGAGCTATTGTTGGTTTTACTAGATCGTTAGCTCGTAACTTAGCTTTAAAAGGAATTAGAGTTAACGCTATTGCTCCAGGATTCTTTTGGACACCTATTCAACCATCTTGTTGGGTAAAAGAAAAAATTCCGTCTTTAGGAGCAAATTCAGCAATGGGACGTGGCGCTATGCCATATGAACTAGCTCCTACTTTTGTTTTCTTAGCTTCTGATGACTCTAGTTTTGTAACTGGTCAAGTTATACATAACAATGGTGGCGAAGTAATGTGTTAGATGAGATTAAACTCATCTTTTTTATTCTTATAATAATAGATAGATTTAGAAAATTATTTAAAAATTTCTTTAATTTATACACAATTTGAGCAAGTAATATCTTTTTAAATATGAGAATAAGCCTAGAACACCTATAATATTAGGAGAATATAATAATATGAAAGTAGGTGTTATTTTTTGAAAAGAAATATTATTATTGTAACAAGTTTAATTTTAATTATCTTTGTTTTTTCTTTACTTGTTAAATTAGAAAACAGAGGTAATAAAGAGCTTGAAACTGTTAGATTAGCAGAAGTTACCCATAGTATTTTCTATGCTCCTTTATATGTTGCAATAGAAAATAATTATTTTGAGGACGAAGGAATTGATATAGATTTAATATTAACTAGTGGTGCTGATAAGGTAAGTGCTGCTGTTTTATCAAATACAGTTGAGATTGGATTTGCAGGACCAGAGTCTGCTGTTTATATTTATAAGAATGGAGAAAAGGACTATCTAGTTACTTTTGCTGGTTTAACTAAAAGAGATGGTCAATTTATAGTAGCTAGAGAAAAAATTGATGATTTTAAAATAGAAGACTTATATGGTAAGGAAGTACTTGCTGGTAGAGTTGGCGGTATGCCAATATTAAACTTCTTAAATGGTGTTAAAAATGCAAATGGTGACTTAAGTAAAATAGATGTTAATTCTAGTATAGATTTTGCTTCTCTATCTGGAACATTTATAAGTGGTGTTGGAGATGCTGTAAATTTATTTGAACCAAATGCATTAAAAATCGAAAAAGAAGGATTAGGATATGTAGTTGGTAGTGTTGGTGAATTATCTGGTGAAATGCCATATACAGCTTTTTATGCAAGAAAAAGTTATATAGAAAATAATAAAGATATAATTAATAGTTTTAATAAAGCTATAAATAAAGGGTTAGAATTCGTTAGAAATCATAGTGATAGAGAAGTTGCTGAATTAATACTTCCTCAATTTCCAGATATTTCATTAAATGATGTTGAGACAATAGTTAAAAGATATAGAGAAGCTGATTCTTGGCTAGATAATACTAGTATAAAAGAAGATACTTATAAAAACTTAGAGAATATAATGATAGAGAATGACTTACTTGATGATTACGTTCCATTTAAAGATTTAGTAATTGATTTAAATGAGTAAAATTGTTTCGGTAAATAATGTTGGTAAAAAGTACAATACTATTAATGGCGAAATTGAAGCAATAAATTGTATAAATTTTGATGTCAATGAAGGAGAATTCGTGGCACTAGTTGGATCTTCTGGGTGTGGTAAAAGTACACTTTTATCGATATTAGCAGGTCTTGATAAACAGAGTGTTGGAAATGTAAACTATTACATTGATAAACCTGTTATAGGATATATGTTACAAGAAGATGCATTATTTTCACACTATAGTATATTAGATAATATATTATTAGGTTTAAAGATACAAAATAAATTAAATGATGAAAGTAAAGAATATGCAATAAATCTATTAAAGAAATATAACTTAGATAAATTTATAAATAAAAAACCACATGAATTATCTGGAGGTATGAAACAGAGAGTTAGTCTTATTAGGACACTTGCTATTAAACCAGATATATTATTTTTAGATGAACCATTTAGTGCACTTGATTTTAGTACGAGATTAAAAGTAAGTGATGATGTTTATAAGATAATTAAGGAAAGTAAAAAAACAACTATTATGGTAACACATGATATAGGTGAAGCTATTAGTATGGCTGATAAAGTTATAGTACTTAGTAAAAGTCCTGCTAAAGTTAAAGGTGTTTATAACATAGAACTTATTAACAAGGATTTACCAACTAAGAATAGAAAAGATAGTAAATTTAATTATTATTATGACTTGATATGGAAAGACTTAGACAATGATGAGTAAGGAACAAAAAGAGTTCTTAAAAAGATATAAATTTGATAAAATAGTTACTTTATTATGTCAAATAATGATTGTTATTTTGATACTTGTTAGTTGGGAATTACTAAGTAGATATAATATTATAAATCCTTTTATATTTAGTAGTCCTAGTAAAGTAGTTAGTACTTTATATGGTTTATATATTGATGGTAATTTATTTAATCATATATGGGTGACAGTCTATGAAACTTTGATTGCTTTTGTAATTGGACTTCTTATAAGTTTGGTTATATCTATAATACTTTATTTATATAATAAGATATATAAAATAGTTGATCCTTTCTTAACTTGTTTAAACTCATTACCGAAAGTTGCATTAGGTCCAATGATAATTATTATAGCTGGAGCTAATGTAAAAAGTATTATTGTGATGGCAGTATTAATTAATGTAATAGTTATTACAACAGTTATACTTAATGGTTTTTATGGAACTGATAAAGTTAGATTAAAATTGATGCATTCATTTGGAGCTAGTAAATATCAAATACTTAAGTATCTAGTTATTCCTAGTTCTTATAAGACAATAATTAGTTCATTTAAACTTGGAATAAGTATGAGTTTAATTGGTGTTATATCTGGTGAATTCTTAGTAAGTCGTGCTGGTTTAGGTTATTTAATTATTTATGGTACACAAGTGTTTAATCTAGATTTAGTTGTTAGTGGTATTTTACTTTTAGTTATTATATCTTATATTCTTTATAAAGCAGTTTTGTACATAGAAGATATATTAGTTAACAAATAAAAGAAGTGATTGGATCACTTCTTTTATTTGGGTCACTATAAAATAACATTTTGTTAAGTATTCATTTTTTATTAAATTAGATAAATATTAAACAATTAATTTATGATATAATTTTTAATAGTAGGTGATATGATGACTAAAACTAAACAAGTTAAAGAGAAGGCTTTGGATAATAAATGTCCTAGTTGTGGAGCACCTATTCACTTTAATCCAACTTGTAGCAAGTGGAAATGTGAATATTGTGATAGTGAGTTTTCGTTAGAAGAAATGCAAAAGCATAATAATGCTAGTAGTGAAGCAAATAATGAAAATGTTGAAGCTTCCCAAAATGATGAATTAGATGATACTATATATGTTTCGTATAAATGTCAAAACTGTGGAGCCGAGATTGTAGCCGACGAACAGACTGCTGCAACATTTTGCGTATATTGTGGAAATACAGCGATATTAAAAAACAAGTTATCTGGAGAGTTTAAACCTAATTTAATTATTCCTTTTAAAACAGAAAAAGAACAAGCTATTAAAGCTTTTGAAGAATTATCCAAAGGAAGACCTTTTGTACCAAGGGATTTTAACAATAAAGTTAATATAGAAAAAATAAAAGGTGTTTATATTCCTTTTTGGTTATATGATATTGACGTTACTGGAGAAGTGGATTATGATGCAAAAATAGTCACCTCTTGGTCAAGAGGTGATACACACTATACAAAAACAGATATTTATAAAATATTTAGAAATGGATCAATGAAATTTACTAAAGTACCAGTTGATGGCTCAACACGATTTGATAACGATATAATGAATTCAATTGAACCTTTTAATTATGAAGAAATGGTAACATATAATCACGCTTACTTATCTGGTTTCTTTGCAGAAAGATATGATGTTGATAGTGAGACTGCATTTAAAGATGCACAAGAGAGAACTCTAGAATCTGGTAAAGATGTAATGATTAATGATAGTGCTGGATATACTGGTAAATTAGTTACTAATAATACTTTATCTACATCAGTAGAAAATAAACATTATGCTCTACTTCCTGTTTGGATGGTAAATGTTAAATATAAAGATAAGATGTATATATTTGCAATGAATGGCCAGACTGGTGAATTTATTGGTAATATACCTCTAGATAAAAATAAAGCTATTTTATGGGGCATATTAATATTTATTAGTATTATGTTAGCTGTAATACTAATTAGTTATATTATATTTAATGCGAGGTAGTCTATGAAGAAGAAATATTTTTTAATTTTAATATTATTTTCATTTTTTATTACCAATGTTAATGCAAGTACTAATACTCTAGATAGGAATAATCTTGATAATTATGGAATTAATAAAAAGTGGGAAGTTAATGAATATAATATAAATAATATTTTGAGTACTCCTGCTGTTAATTCGAGTGAGAAAGTATATGATTTCGCTGGTTTATTAACCGATGAAGATGAACAAAAAATATATGAATTAACCCAAAATTTTAAAGATAATACGGGTATGGAATTAATAATATTAACTATAAATTCCTCATACTTATATGACAGTTATAATGAAGATATAGCAACAAATTTTTATGATTATAATGATTTTGGCTTAGATATTGAAAATTATAGTGGTGTCTTATTACTTAGAAATTCTTATGAAAAAGATCCATATTTCAATTTATATACATTTGGAGATGCACAACTTTATTATTCTTTATCAAGAACTGATGGGATATTAGATAATATTTATAATGATATTCACAATAACAATTATTATTTTGGCATCGAAACTTTATATAATGACTTAATTAAATACTACAATAAAGGCAAAGCTCCTGAATATAAATATAGTTATATAAATGATAAGGGATATATTACTGAGAAATATCATATACCTTGGTTTATTGTTTTAATAATATCTACTATTGGAACCGCAATTATTATGTCTATTTTAATTAATAAAAATAAAATGATTCGTAAAGAATATAAAGCTAGTGAATATTTAGTAAAAGATAGTGTAACTTATTCTAAAAAAGAAGATAGATTTATTACTTCTCATACCAGCTCATATACTACTTCTTCATCTTCTGGTGGACATGGTGGTGGAAGCCATTCTGGTTCATCTGGTGGTGGTCATAGTAGTGGTAGTGGAAGACACGGATAAAAATAAAAACTGTTGATAAGGAAAGTCTTATCAACAGTTATTTTGTTTTTTCAATAATTATTAAAGGCTTTTTTGAAGTCTTTTTTTCTTCGACTTTTGGTTCTGATACTATTTTCTTTTTTGTTGGTCTCTCAACTTTCTTAATAGTATCTGGGCTTATGTTAACTTTAACTTCTACTTTTTTAGATTGATTTTTTTTATTAGAACGGTTTATCTTTTTTACATTTTTAGGATTTAAATTCAAAGTTTCTTTTTTATTAGTAGATGTCTTTTTTTGTGATTCTTTCTCTTTTAAATCTTTATTTCTTATTTCAATGATATCTTCACTTTCAGGTCTTTTAATTTTTTTTCTAGTGTTTTTTGAAAGTTCATCTGGCTTTAAAGATATTTTATTATCTTCTTTTTTTAGCGAAGTTTTTTTGCCAGCTGACTTAGCAGGTTCTACACTTATCACTTTGATTTTTGATTCTTTTAAATAATCATCTACTTCTAATAATTCTTTATCTTTTTTAGTACCACTTTTATCTTTTTCAATATTCTGAATCATTTTATCTAATTCTTCGATTTTTGTATTATATTCTTCAATCTTAGAAGTAAGTTCATCAGTAACTAAAACCTCAACTGGTTCTGTTATACTACTTTTAGATTTTGTAAGTGATAAATCTTTTTCATGTAAGTCTATATTTTTCTTTGGTTTGATAGTATTCACATATTTATTTTCTTTTACACTAACGACTGTTTCAGAATATTTTTCCAAGAAACCTTCAGGCTCTTGTGAGCTTTTTTGTTTTGCTATTTTTCTTATTACATTATTTTCTAATTCTTCTTTTAACTGTTCTTTTCTTTCTGCCTCTTTTAACTTATTTAGTCTATTTTTTTCAATAAAATTATCTTCGGTAGTTCCTACTACTCTATTTACTTTCTTCCTTAAACTAAATAAATCAATTAATTTTATGACTTCAATAATTAAATACACAGAAACTGGAATAAGTAATAAGAATAGCCATCCCTTTTGATTAGCAATTAATAGTTGCAACTTTCCTATATATGGAATAATTAATATTTCTTTACCTATTACATTATCATAAGTTACGTAAAGACTATCTGGTTCGCTATTATTATCTCCTTGAGTCATATACTCATATGTACCATTTGGTAAACGAGAAATTTCTACTACTCTATGAGTAATTGTCATTCCCTCTGAATTTGCTGCTGCTGATTTATAAGTTATTATGTCTCCTACTTGAATATCAGTTGGATCATCTACTTTTACATTAATAACAACATCATAAACCTTTATGACAGGAGTCATACTAGGACTAACAATTGTATATATTGATATATTTGGTTTATAATTCTCATCATTTGCATGAATCTGCGAAGATACAATATAAAAAATTAAAAATATAACTATAAGACATACAAATGAAATTACCAAGTAATATATTATTTTAAATAATATAGACAAAAAGTTCTTTTTATTTTTCTCTGTATCCACTTCAGCGCCTCTATTCTAATAAATTTGATTTATTATCATTCTGCTCTATTGTAATTTTAGAATTATAATAGTTAGTATTGTCTTCAATTACACCATTGTATTCTACTTGTAAGACATATGAAATTGTTTCATTTGGTGATATTTTAATATTATTTGCTATAACTTTATCTCCCAGAGGTAATTCTTTACTTACTACAATATCATTGTTTCTTAATAATGTATAAACTAGCTTATTAGTCGATAATAAAGAAGTTTTGATGGAATTTAGCTTTATATCAAATGTTATATCTGTTGTTCCTTCGTTAGTTATTTCAATTGTCTTTGGAATATCTAGCTTATATCCATTACCTATTCCAGTTAAAGATAAAATATTTGAATCATTATATTTAACAGATAGAGTTTGATAATAAGTTATATTTTTTTCCTCACTCATTATATTAATATTTTTAGAATTTTTTAATGCTAAAAATGAAAATACTATACTACATATTACCGCTATAAAGGTAGTGATTAATATAGATAATATAATTATATATCTCTTTTGTTCTCTTTTTTCACTTGCTTGGATAAGGATACTATACTGATTTTCTAATTCTGATTTGAAATTTTCATTCTTTTCCATCCTTATCACTTCCTTTATTCTTTAACACTCACCTTATATGTTCCCGAAAATGATTTATTAAGATTATAAGATTGATCTGCACCATTATTAATAAACGTTATTTTTATAGTGCAATCATTTGATTTATTAGTCTTCAGTTCTAAATCATTTAACACAACATAATCTTTTTTTTCAATAGGCATTTTTTTACTTTCTACTTTTTCTCCATTACTACACGTTAATGAATATACAAATTCTTCAGGGTGGATATTAATACCATCTGAAGAATAATTCCATGTAGTAGTTACATTATCCCATACTATATCATATTTTATAGTATTGGAATTATTATTTGTAATAGAAAAGGTTTGTTCTAATGAATATCCAGGACTTAAGCTAGATAAACTTAGAGTATTATTTTGATTATATAAAATAGTTGTACTTTTATATGTATTACTTGCTGCTAAGACTTTACTACTATTCACTTCTGTTCGTGCTTTCTCATTATAAAAGACTAGGCATGAACAAATTACAGATGAAACAAAAGTTAGCACAGAAAAAAGACACGTCAGTATCATCCACTTCTTATCCATCCCAATCACCCTTTATTATATATAATAATAACAAAATTACACTTTATTATCAAGTTATATTTCATAAGGAAAGATTGACTAGCAAAAAGATGATAAAGAGAAAATATCTTGATCAAATTCAAGATATTTTTAAACTTTTCTATGTATATAGGTTTACTTCAGTAAAATAAATTATCTTTTTATAGTTATAAGATGTGTTATAATTGTTGCAGAGGTGTTTTTTATGAAACTTAGTATTATAATTCCTTGTAAAAATGAGGAAGGCAATATAGAAGAATTATTTAATAAATTAAATGATACATTAAAGAATATAAAATATGAAGCTATTTTTATTGATGATGGGTCTACTGATAAAACTATAGATAAATTACATAAATTATACGAAAAAGATATGCAACATGTAAAAGTATTATCTTTTTCAAGAAATTTTAGAAAAGAAGCTGCAATGTTAGCTGGACTTGAGCATGCTAGTGGTGAATACACATGTTTTATTGATGCTGACTTGCAACAAAATCCTAAATATTTAATAGAAATGTATGAATTTTTAGAAAACAATAAAGACTACGACGAAGTATCTATGGTTATGAAAAATAAAAATCATAAAGGAATTATGAACTTAGGTAAAAATACTTTCTATAAATTAATGAATTCTTTATGTGACATTAAATTAGAAAGTGCTGCATCAGACTTTAGAATGTTTAGAACTAATGTTAAAGAAGCTATGATAAGTTTATCAGAAAAAAATAGATTTACTAAAGGAATATTTTCGTGGGTAGGATTTAATGTTAAATATCTTCCTTACGAAGTAGAACCTAGAACTAGTGGCAATTCTTCTTTTGGTTTTGTAGCTAGTGTTAAATATGCATTTGAAGGTATTTTAGCTTTCTCAAGCAAGCCACTTAAATTATCTACTAATTTAGGTATATTATCCATTTTTGCTTCACTAATATACTTTATTGTAGTACTTGTTCAAGTATTAGGACTTGGTTATGAGATGAACGTGGGTTATGCTTTAATAATCTTGATGTTATTTATGTTTGGAGTTCAATTTGTTCTACTAGGAATTGTTGGATCATACATTTCAAACATTAATACAGAAGTAAAAAATAGACCAGTTTATATTGTAAAAGAAAAACTTGGCTTTAATGACGAAGGAATACTATAATTATTATAAATACTTATAAAAATACTTAAAAATTAAAACAGTGTAAATAAATAGAAATGTTAAAAGCATTTCTATTTTTATATGTTATACTCTTATTATAATAAGTTAGGTGTAAAGTATGAGAACAAAAATAAAAAAATTTGTAAAATATATATCGTTAATGTTAATAGTTATTATTCCATATTTTTACTTAGTACAAGTTAAAGCTGATTCTGGATGGGATACTAATTATGATACAGGTGGTGGTTATTCAGATTCTAGTTGGAGCTCTTCTGATTCTTGGAGTTCTAGCGATTATAGTTATGAATATGGTGATAATGACTACAATGGTTCAGGTGGATCTTTTATCGTTTTTTTAATAATTATTATTATAATATTTTTAATAGTATATTATTGTTCTAAGAGCAGTGAACTTGCCAATAAAACAAAATCAAATTTTTATTATGTGGATGTTGATGAAAATAAAGTCAAGGAGTTACTACCAGAATATAACTTACAGCAATTAAAAGATATGGCTTTTAAAAGATTTATAGATATTCAAAATGCATGGATGGAGTTTGACTATGATAAATTAAGAAATCTTTGTACTGATGAACTTTATAATTCATATAAAATACAATTAGATACATTAAAATTAAAAATGAGTAAAAACATAATGAATAGTTTTAATTTACTGAATTGTGTTATTAGTGATATTGTTGAAGAACAAAATATTATAACAGTAAGATTTATTCTACAAACTGAATTTTATGATTATGTAATAAATACTACAAATAATGCTGTTACTAGAGGCAACGATAAAAAGAAAGTTAATAATACATATAAACTAGAGTTTATTATATCTAAAGATAAGAAAAAAGAGACTAAATGTCCGAATTGTGGTGCTAAAATAAATGCTGTTACTTCTACAGAGTGCGAGTATTGTGGTAGTACTATAGTAATGATTTCTAACGATTTTGTATTAAGCAAAAAAAATATTATCAAGTAGAAATGTAAAATAAAAAGAAATGTTAAAATCGTTTCTTTTTTATTATGATATACTTTTATTATAAAAGAGTGGGAGATGATGATGATTAATGAATAAAAAGAAGAAAAAGTACATTAATAAAAGTATTTTAATAATTAAGATTTTAGTTTCAATTATGGTTACATCGATTGTTACAGTATTTGTTCTTTCAACATCAGAGTTAAAATTTTATTGGATTAAAGGATTAATTAATCTATTATTTCTGCTTTTTATTTTAAGTATTATTCTTATTTTTAGTTATTCAATTATGGAAATTATTAAGCTAATTAAAAATAAATTAGAAGAGGATAAGAAAAAAGTTTTTGGACCTTTATCTGCAGATGAAGCTGAACGTTTTAAAGATATAAACAACAATGATATAAAGCAATTGTTACCAGAGTTTAATAAGGAAACTTTTATGGAAGATTTGTACAAAAAATATGTTGATATACAAAAGGCGCTTTCAGATTTAGACTATGATAGTCTAAGAAAACTTTGTACTGATGGTCTTTATAATACATATAAAAAACAACTTGAAGTACAAAATTTAAAAAGTGAGCAAAAAATAAAAAAAGATTTTTCAAAAAAATGGACTAGAATTGTTAGTTTAAAAGTTGAAAATAATACAATAATTGTAAAATTACGAATTAATATCAAATTTGATGAATTTAGTAGAGATATTACGACTAAAGAAATTAAAAAAGGTGCGATTGATGCATTTAAACCTTTAACTTATGAATTAGTATTTGTTAGATCTTTAGAAAATGAAGTAATTAGTAAATGTCCAAATTGTGGTGCTAGCCTCGAATATATAAGTTCTATTGAGTGTGAATATTGTGGTAGTACTATAATAAAAGATGCCAGTGATTTTGTATTAAGTAAAGAGAAGAAAATAAATTAGGAGATTTATATGACAATAGAAGAATTTAAAAATATTGATAAAACATTTAATGAAAGTATATTTTTATCTAAGGTAAATAATATATTTGTTCAACTATTAAGTTCTATTATGTTAGAAAAGTTAGATGATGTAAAACATTTTGTCGGTTTGGATGTTTATAACTGGGCAGAAAGTATCGCGAATTATGCAAAAAATAAACATGGTAGACAGATGTATGATGAATTAAATGTTAAAGAAACGGAAATTATTGGCATAGAAGTAAATGAAAGTGTCTACATAATTAAAGTTTTCTTGCAATCAAGATATATGGATTATATAATAAATTTAAGTAATGGTAGTTTAGTATCGGGAAATAATAGTTCTAGAATACAAGTTGATTATTCTTTAACTTTCACTAAGAAAGTTGATGCAGATGAACAAGATATTGTAAAGAAATGTCCTGGTTGTGGAGCTTCATTAAATATTAATGCTTCTGGAAAGTGTCAATATTGTGGAGCAACTTATAATCAAGAAGATTATGATTGGGTACTAACTAGCCTAGAAATTAGTTAAAAATTGGAGGTATTTAGAAATGGGTTTAATTAAAGCTTTAACTAGTTCTACTGGTAGTGCATTTGGTGATCAATTTAAGGAGTTTGTCGAATGTCCTACTGTTGAAAAAAACGTAATGATAGCAAGAGGTGTTGTTAGTCACGGTGATGGAAATAAACATCCATCAGAAGGAGTTATTTCTAACGGAAGTAAAATAACTATTCCACAAGGATGGGCAATGATGGTAGTTGATAATGGTAAGATTACTGAATTCTCATCTGAACCTGGTGAATTTATTTATGATAATGGTAGTGAGCCAAGTATCTTCCACGAAGGTTTAGGTAAAGGCTTAGTAGATACTATTAAGACTATTGGTAATCGTATTACTTTTGGTGGGCAAACTGCTAGAGATCAAAGAGTTTACTATGTTAACTTACTTAATGTATTAGGAAATAAATTTGGATCTGCGCAACCAAAGAAAATAACTGATGAGAAATATGGAATGATTGAAGTTACATTCTTCGGAGAATATTCATATAAAGTTGAAGATCCAGTTGCTTTAATTGGTAATGTATTAGGAGCTAATGCTAAAGACCAAGTTACTTTTGATGAAGTAATGGGTAGTCAATTAAAACAAGAGTTCGTTGAACAACTTACAAAAGCAATTTCTGAAGTTATGAGACTTAAAAAAGTATCTTTTGGAGATATGGGACTATATGGTAGTGATATCTCAGATAAGATGAACGAAATATTGAGTGCTTCATGGAAAGAAAAATATGGTTTAATTGTAACTGATGTTGCAATGGCAGATATTAATGTTACTGAAGCTTCTATGGCTAGAATTAATAAGATTGATGATGCTACTATTTTCTCTAATGCTAGTCTTCAATCTGGATTAATGGCAACTGCTTCTGCTGACGCTCTAAAAATGGCAGCTTCAAATGAAAATGGAGCAATGATGGGATTTGCTGGTATGAATATGGCTGGTAATGCTGGGGCTGGTCTAATGGGAGCTGCTAATCAAAATGCACAAGCACAACAACAAGCTGCAACTGCTCCTGCTCCTGCAACAACTGCACCTGCTGGAAATGGCACAATTCCAAACTTTTGTCCAAATTGTGGAACACAAACTAATGGAGCTAACTTCTGTGCAAATTGCGGAACTAAATTAAATTAATAATAAAAAGACCTTGTGGTCTTTTTTTATTGTGTTATATTTCAGTTTCTTCGTTTAAATCTTCTTCTGTATTGTTAACATCCTCTACGTTATCAATAGATGATAATTTATTCGTCAACATATCTTTTGATTTTAATTTATCATAAATTGTTTCTGCTCCTATCCAAGTTATTACTCCTGTAGCAATAGACAACTTTATAGATAAATTAGTAAATAATCTACTTATACTATAACCAATAAAAATATGAATAATTATATAAAGTAAGCGATGATTTATAAGAAGATTAGTATTTTTTAATTTTTGTAAACATATTGTTGATATAACTCCAGAAAGAGTTCCTAACCATAATATATCTATAAATAAATCAAAATTAAATTTCATAAGTTTCACCTATTATATATTATGAAAAAGATAAGAAAAAAAGAATTATTTCTTAAGTTTATTAAACTTTTCAATAATTCTTTGTCTTCTTATAGATTCTGCTTGTTCATCTATTTCAAAATTATTATTGTTAAATTCCAAAATAGTTCCTTCCTTTATATCTTTTGGAAGTATAGATGTATTTAATTCTTTTTTTTCTTTTGAATTTATGTTTTCTAGTATAGCAATATTATTCTCTATTCTATCAACTGAAAATTTCATAAAATATCTCCTATCCATTTGTATCTGTTTTAAAGCTATCAATATTAATTGTTTTACCATCACTTGTTAATAATATTGTTCCTAGTTCACTAGTAATATATATTTTATCAGTATATTTGCTAAGACGTTTTATGGTATCTGGTGATGGGTGATTATATGAGTTTTCTTGAGCTACGGAAATAATTGCATATGAAGGAGATGACTTTTTTAAGAACTCTTCACTACTACTTGTATTTGAACCATGATGTGAAACCTTTAGTATATCTATATCGATGTTTTTCTTTATAATTATGTCTTCTACTTCTTTTTCGGCGTCTCCAGTAAACAGATATGAATAATCACCAAAAACCATTTTTAATATTATAGAACTATTATTTAGATTTTTGTCATCTGTTCCTGTATAAATAACACTCAATTCGGCTTCACCTAATTTAAAAGTACTATCTATCTCAGGAACTGTAATATTAAGATTTTTAATTGCAATTGCATCTAAGACATCTTCAAATGTTTTAGTCGTTGTAGTAACATCTGGTAACATAATATTATCTATTTCAAAATTATTGATTATATCATCTAAACCACCAATGTGATCTTCATGAGGATGAGTTCCGATAACATAATCAAACTTTGTTATATTTAATTCATCTTTTAAAAATTTAACTAGTTTAGGACCATCTTCGTTATTACCAGCATCTATTAACATATTGTGATTATTATTTGAGATTAATATACTATCAGCTTGTCCTACATCTAAATAATATACTTTTAAGTCTGTTGTAACTATATTCTTATTACTTATTGAATATGATTTGTCTATCTCATTATTGGCTGCTAAATAACAACTTATTATTGAGACTATTACTACTAATATAGTAAGTAAAGGGTCTTTTATTCGTTTTCTCTTAGCCATTTTAACACCTACCTTATATAAATATTATATCATGATGTATTTGAAAAATAATATATATTATGTTTTAATACTAGTTAAGTTCGAGGTGATATTTATGAAAAAATTAGACTCACAGATTGCATTAGAATTACTACTTAAAGATGTTATCTTAAATAAATCAGATTTAAATGAAGATAAGAACAGATGGGTTAAACATTGTATTTATGTAGGTGTTGCTGCTGGTAGAATTGCTGAAAGATTAAATTTAGATGTTGACTATGCTATTTCTCTAGGATATATACATGATATAGGTAGAAAGATAAGTCATCCTAATCATGTTATAGATGGATACTATTATATGATAGAGCATGGTTATATCGAAGAAGCTAGAAGTTGTTTAACACATTCTTTTATAGATAATAATATTTATAATGCTGCTGATAAAGTGAGTGGTCCAAAAGAAAGATTTGACTTTATAAATGATTTTTTAAAGTCAATTGAACTGACTTCTTATGACAATATTGTACAGATGTGTGACTTATTTTGTCTTGAAACAGGTTTTACTACTATTGAAAAAAGAATGTTAGATATCTATGTTAGAAAAGGTGTTTATGATGTTACTAAGCCTCATTTTAATAAAATAATGGAATTAAGAAAAAGACTAGAAGAAAAAATGGGGTGTTCATTATATGATTTATTTCCAGAGATAAGTATAGAAAGTCTCGAAAGTATTTCTAAAGATCAAGATGAAATTATGAAATGTTTTAAGAATTTTGAAAGTGAAAATAAAGGTCAAATATTGACTAAGTCAAAGAATAAAGAGAGCAATTAGAAAATTGTGTTTTATAATATCGGTAGATTATTAGTTTTCAGTCACTAAAAAAGAGACTCTAATTTTGAGTCTCTTTTAATTTCTTTATGGAGGGGCCTACCGGATTTGAACCGGTGCTCAGGGAGTTGCAGACGACCTAAAATGCCATATAAAACTTGTTTTCCACAAAGACTTAAACAAACTCTAAAAGAGCCAAAATGACAAAAATATATAGAATTTTATTCTTTTTTTGAATTATTTTGTACTTATTCGTCCGAAATCCGTCCAAACAAATTTTAATATAATTTTTGACGCTTTTTTCTACTAATATAGAGATATTAGTTTACACTTTTATAAAATAATTCTTTTAAAAAGTTCAAAAGACTTGAACTCTTTAAAAAGACTATTTTATATAGAGAAAATATCCATTCCTATATATAAGTCTTTTTGTTTTTTAACTTTTATATCTCTTTTAGGACTAAACATTTTATATGTTTCTATTTTAACATTTAATCTATCATTATCATAGTCTAAAAAGAATGACATTTTTGGCTCTTTAGTAATAATCGAATCCTTAACTATCTTTAAGCTACTTTCAAAATTTGCATCAGTTACTTTTTCATCAGTTAAGCAATCTAATACCACTAATTGTTCTTCATTAAACGACGACATCGGATATTCATTTATTATTTTTGCAACAAAGTCTATATCTAATTTTATGCAATCCATATCCTCAAAAAGTTCTTCATCAAGTGTATCTCGCATTTTATACATCTCATCATAATCAACGTGAGTATAATATTCTTGTAAGACTCTTTCTGTATTTCCGAGCATTTGAGCGATGTCTTTTTTAGGTATTCCTTTTCTTTCAAGGATATTAGCAACCGTATGTCTTATTCTATGAAGATCGACATCTTTAATATTATAGCGTCTTTTAAACTTTAGCCAATGATTCGTTAATTTATTTGGATCGATTACTTCATCTTTTTCCCAAGAAGTAAAGATGAAATCATCTTCTTTTATATCATAACCACAGGCTTTTTTAAATGTATAATATTCTTTTAAATATCTAATAGCTTTTTTGGATAAGATGTTAGTTCTATAACTATTAGTAGTTTTTAATTTTTTCTTGCGAACTCTACCAGTATTACCTAGTATTGGTGGAGTTTGTGAGGTTATAGCATATTGATAGTTTACCTCACCAGTTTTAAAATCAATATCACACCATCTTAATCCTCCACATTCTTCACGTCTGCATCCCAAAGAAAATATTATGATAATTTGGGAAGAGTTTCAAAAATAATATCAAACAATAACACTTATAATTATGAATATGATTTTGCTAAAAGATTAAGTAAGTTCAAAATTGATAATTTTAATATTGAATACGATTACAATGAATCTAATGGCTTAAAAAAGAAATTAGAAGAATTAATGAATTATAGAAATGTATATAATTATACTTATAATGACGATTTAGATCTTGTAAAATTAACTTTTAATAATCAATCTATTAATTATCAATACGATGAATTAGGAAGACTCATATCTTCAGATTTTGGAGAAAAATACAAAGTTGAATATCATTATATAACTGAAGGAAACAAAACTTCTCTTGTTATTGATAAAGTTAATAATAATGGTAATATTTATTCGTATAAATATGATGAATTAGGTAATATAAAATTAATATACATAAATGATGTTATTATTAATAAATATGCCTATGATGAAAATTCACAACTTATACAAGAAGATAATTTTATTAATAACCAGTCAATCTTCTATAATTATGATTCATATGGTAATTTACTAAATGTTAAAGTTTTTGAATATAATACAAATAATTTAATAAGTGAGGATTTTTATGAATATAATGGTAAAGTTCAAGACTTACTTACGAATTATAATGGTAAAGAAATAGTTTATGATAAAATCGGTAATCCAGTATCGATTGGAAGCACAAAGCTTAAATGGACCAACGGAGGAGAATTATGCGAATATGATGACTCGAATAATTTAATCAATTATAAATACGATCTAGATGGTATAAGAACCCAAAAAATCATAAATGGTAAAAAAACAGATTATTATTTAGAAGGTTCTTCTATTGTGTTTGAAAAGAGAGCAGACTATATGTTATATTATATATATAGTATTGACGAATTAATAGGATTTATGTTTAATGGAAAACAATATTTTTATAACAAAAACATTTTAGGGGACATAATAGGAATTTTTGATTCTAATTGGAATGAAATAGTAAAATATCAATACGATTCTTGGGGAAATATAATGAATATTATAGATACTAGTAATATTAATTTGAGTGAAATAAACCCTTTTAGATATCGCTCCTACTATTATGATGAAGAAACACAATTATATTATGTAAATTCAAGATACTATAATCCAAAATTAAGAAGATTCATTAGTCCTGATAGCATAATTGGAACAGAAGAAAAATTATTAAGTTATAATAGCTACCAATATTCATTCAACAATCCTATTAATGTTATAGATTCAAGCGGGGAATTTGGATCATGTCTGAAATGGGTAAAAGAAAAAGCCAAAAAATGTGCTGACACTGTAAAGAAAGTTGCTAGTACTAATGTAGGAAAAATTGCAATAGGTGCAATTGCAATAGGAGTTGGTGTAGCAATAACTTGTGCAACTGGAGGAGCTGCGATTCCTGCATTAAAAGGAGCTATTGAGACTGCATTAATTGTTGGGGGAATTACATCTGGAATTAGAACTACGTCATCCGTTATTAAATCAATTTCTTCTGGAAAAGATTTAAAATCAACTGTTAAAGATGCTAAAAAAGCTTCTATTGATGGATTCTGTGATGGATTTATGGCTGGTGGAATATCTTCAGCTTGTATGCAAACTACAGCTTCGCTATTTAAAGTCGCTACAAATTTCGGAGTTACTGGCGGAAAAAATACTGGTATAAATATAACAGAAAATATAAAAATTCTTTCACCTAATGCTCCTTGGAAAACAAAGGACATTGGTGGAACATTAATAAACTTTGGAAGCTTTAGGATTGATGTTAGCTCAAGGTCTTTACTACATATTGATGGTCTTGGTCTTGAACATTTTCCTGTCGGCGCAATTGTAACTGGACTTGTAGAAGGATTTAAAAAATGGAAGGAATAAGTTATGAATAAAGACAATACAACGCAAATATCTTTAGAAAAAGTAAAAATCAAAGCAAATGTCTTTGTAGAAATCTTAAAATCACTTGATTGTAATGAATTCTTAATTTTTTTTGATATTGAACTTAAATCATCTAAGATTTTAGATATATTAAAAAATTATCAAGTTTTTTACGATAGAAAAGGAAATATAAAATGTGCAATTCTTCCTTTAGAAGATTTAGATATTTTAAATGATCTTATGAGCATATGTGATTTATGTATTTTATCTAGTTATCAAGATAAAATATACGATAAGCTTATAAATAATATGAGCGAATTGATACCTAAGAAATTAATAAAAAATAATGAAATAAAGTTTATGATAGATTTCAATAATTCAGAATCATATATTGACTTTTTTATTAACACAAGATATTACGATGTTGAAAAAATTAAAGAAAAAGTTGATAACTTATTATAATTTTTGGAGCAGTCCTTTTGGATTGCTCTTTTTTATTCATTTCACACATTTTATTATAATTTATGTAGTTAAAAATTCATATTGTTAGAGATTCATTGTTAATTTTACAAATATATTTTTAGCATAAATACAAGAAAGGATATTCTAAAAGAATGAATAAGTAGAATATTTATTTTCAACATTGAAAGTCCAAATATTAATGTGGAAATTTTTTGAGACCTACTTTCTTCTACTCCAAACAAAAAATCGCTTATAAATGGAGCGATTGACTATTATTAATTAGGTTTACTATTAAAGGTCTTTGGCAAAAATAGACCGCCTAGGTGTGGAAGTTGCAAGCCTCGTTTTACTGATTATTTCAAGATTTCATAATTTTTAAAATAATAATAAATGTAAATATTATACATGTAAAATTTATTAATAATTAAGTAGAGTTTATTTTTATTGATTTTTTTATCTTTTTTTGAGTCGTTTTGACTCGTTTTTTAGGACTTTTTTGAATTAATCCGTCCAGAATCCGTCCAAAATTAATTTTTTTTGCACTTTTTCAGAAAAGTAAAAAATTATAAGCAATCTTATTAACAAAATGATAATATTAGTTTTGTGCCGTATTTTAGGGCAAAAGAAAA